>ENA-OQEY01000787-OQEY01000787.1-human-gut-metagenome-genome-assembly--contig:-NODE-787-length-16780-cov-15.334910_pt1 | contig 16780 bp, 18 predicted proteins | sample MGYA00242801_ERZ504647 | MGnify/ENA primary metagenome ERZ504647 (study PRJEB26092, sample SAMD00036204) | human gut metagenome | host: Homo sapiens | study: EMG produced TPA metagenomics assembly of... | reverse complement strand
GCCGTTTTTATCTTCATTATCCCCGATAAATAGGGAAAATAAGGGAAAGAATACCCTTTTATACCAATTATGGCGGGAAAGTAGGGATAAAAATATCGCTTTATCACATTTGTCACAGGAAAATAAGGGGCAAAGGGGAAAAACTTCCTTTTATCCGCTCCATTAGTAGGGATAATATCAATTACTATAGAACCCGCACATCTTTGGGTTGAATTGATGTAACAATAAATCATAGAACGATAAAATGAATAAACGACATTATGAACATACGTTACCCAATATACGAGGGAGTTTATCGAATACTTACGGTACACTATTCCTATGCCAATGAAGTCTGCGGCATGACCAATGACTGGTGTGATTCCACAAAATGGGAAACGGGCATGATACCTTTTACCGGATCTGTCCGAAAAAGCCGGATGGCTGAATACAAGAAACAGGAAGCCGCTTATGATCAGACATTCCGAGACGGGAAATGCACCTTCGGTGACATGAACTACAAACGCCACCGTGACGTGCGGTATTCGAATGAATATCCTGCCGGATGCAGATGCCCTCATTGCGGTACTTTCTGGATTGACTGAAAAAACATTTACCAACCAATAAATTCAAACGATATGAAAATCTGCTGTTCACAAGAGCATTACGACAAGGTCGTACAGTATGCAAAATCAATCAATGACAAGACCCTGGAAAACTGTCTTGAACGTCTAAAACAATGGGAGAAGAACGAGAACCGTCCATGCGAAATCGAACTCTATTACGACCATGCGCCTTATTCGTTCGGATTCTGCGAACGTTATCCGGACGGGAATACAGGCATTGTCGGAGGACTGCTGTATCATGGAAATCCGGACGAGTCCTTTGCCGTCACCATGGAACGTTTCCACGGATGGAGCATACATACCTGACATATATGCGACAGTCTGTATTGGGGAGCCTCATGCAATATGGGGTTCCCTTTTTTTATGCCGCAGACATGATGACAGCATCCTCATTTCTTGCTGCAAAAATAGCTGTTTGCCACGCAACTCCCGCAAGGCGGCCCTGCCGGGCTGGTTGTCTGGAAAAAAATCATCCTCGCTTCGCTCCGGTATTTTTTTCCGCCAAGCCTTGCAGGGATGCGGGCAAACAGACAACAGGGACAACAAGAAATAAGAATGCCTGTACCTTACAGGCAGACAATGTATAACAATAAATATCAGAAGTCATGATTACAGACCAGAAGACACAGAACAGGCTTCACGCGGATACCGGAACGGAACTGTTCTCCATCAGACAAAGGAAGGAAGCCGTCACAAGGATGCTGGACATTCTGAAAGAAACTCCGGAATACCTGCAGGTTATGAACCATATACCGGCTTATGCCATGGATGACGATACGTCAGAATGGTGGAATTCGGAAGAATCGGAAAATTTCATGAACTCACTCCTGGAAGTGATGGAAAGCTATACTCTGGACGGATACAGGTTCGGACCGAAATCCGGCACGACTGACCTTTACGGCTACTGGGAAAGCAAGACCGGACGGACAACCCTCTTCCATCTGCTTTTCAGTCTGGAAAGCGGATATGAATGGGGAAAAGGTCTTTCCCATGAGAAAACGGACGCATTCTACAAGGAAATAAAAGAGAAATTTCATGGAGAGGGATTCGACACGGACAGAACAGGCTGTACATCACAGGCCATGTATCTTGTAAAAGGAAAGACACGCCTGTACGTGCATCCGATGGAAATAAGCGGCTACTGTGAAACACTGCATATTCCACAGATTACAGCCATACTGAAAAAAGGAGGCCGTACATTCCGTCTTGTAAAGGATACGATAGCGGAAGAGGTGTATTCCTTCACCGATGAAGAAGAAATGGAATATTACCGTGCCAGATACGGAACGTGCATCCACCGGAATATACTGGATGCCTTCAGCAACCGCCGGGCAGGGAAAGAGGACATACTTTCCATGATGGCATCACGGATAAATGTGGCGACGACATCACATCTGCACGGTATCGGATATGATTCGCCTGCATACAGGTTCGTGCATGAGGCATACGACAGACTGGTAAACAACGGAAAGCTGAAGGAGAATGTCCGGGAGATCGGTTGCTGCAACATCATAATGGCCATTTCAAATACCAACGCAATATGAGACTGAATTACAATGACATGCTGCTTCTGGCAATATGGGAATACAACAGGAGACAGGACGAGGATCTGACCCTGGAACTGTTTCAGAAAACATTCGGACAGGTTCTCGGCGCACATTTCCATGACAAATGGGTGCATTATTACAACAAGAACCTGCTGATGATGGCCGCCTATTTCAGGGGTGAGGAAGAAAACGGCCAGAAATTCTGTGATATGATCACCCGACAGGTTGAACGCTATACACAAAACAGGAGGAGAACAGGATGAATACAAAGATACGATATGACCTTGACAGTCTTGAACTGGCAAACGGTGACTTCGGGTATCCCATTACAGAAAAGGAAGTACGGAAAGTGAACCGTATGCTGGAACTGATGGAGAATGTCCGAAGCAGGCATATGTGCCCGACAGAAGGAGACTGCGTTGAATTTGTCTCACGTTCGGGTGACTATTTCGGAAAAGCTCATATAGAACGGATAACAGGAAAATATGCGGATATATGCCTGATACCGGAAACGGTATTCTGTTTCGATGACATGGGAAAAGCCGCCTATGATACCACCGGAAGTCCCTGGACGCAGGTCAATATCCGGAACATGAAACCCGCAGGTACAGAAATCCGCATATTCAGGACATGGGGATTCGGGAAGCGTAGCAATACGGGCAGTCTCAGGTTCGACGCTCCGGTCAGGAAATGGGAATACAGAGAACCGAATCCGTTGTATGACGGTTACACCACCCGTAACTGGTTCCGCTATCATATCATGAAACACCGGGACAGGGAAAGGACAGGCGAATACACCTTCCGCAGCGATTCATTCACGCTGTACAGCCGGAGCGAGCTGGACGAGCTGGCCGCAATCCTGAAAGGCAGACTCTACAAGGGAATCCTGCCTGACTCTCTTGTACTTTGGGGATACCGCATGAATATTAAGGAAATATCACGTGAGCAGTGGAACGGTATGGGACAGCACGGACAAATCCGCATGAAATTCATGGGATACGGTCCGGTCAGAATCCACACGGACAATGAAAACCATACCGTAACAGTATACAGAATCAACGACAGTCTATAACCAATTATAAAATAAAGGAATATGGCACGATATGAAATCTCCAACGAAGTCAGGCCGCTCGACAGGCTCATCACAGGCTTTGCCTCCTCATGCGGCTATGAAATACAGACCGTATTCAACGACCTGCTGCGTTTCATCATCCACGGTTTCTCTCCGGGAGCACCGCCAATAAGCAACTGGAAATACAAGCGTCAGCAAAATGCCTCGTTCATGGAAATGACAGCCGAATGGACACGTATCATGCAGAAACAAATCGGCAGGTCGGGCTGGTTCGACGCTTTCGGTGAACTCCACATGGCTTACTGCTCAAAACCGGGACAGCAGGCAAACGGACAATTCTTCACGCCGTCACATATCTGTGAACTCATGGTCATGTGCGCGGCAGGTAAAAAAGAGACCGGACAGAGGATGGGAGACCCCACATGCGGCAGCGGAAGACTCCTGCTGGCATACCATGCGCACAATCCGGGAAACTATCTGGTCGGAGAAGACATCAGCCGGACCTGTTGCATGATGACCGTATGCAACATGCTCGTCCACGGATGTGTCGGGGAAGTGATCTGTCATGACAGTCTCCAGCCGAAGGCATTCACCGACGGATGGAAAGTCAACCAGGCTCTGCCCTTGACGGGAATACCTTCTATAAGACGCATGAAGGAAAAGGAATACAGGAATCCTCTTCCGGAAAATATCGGACGCTTCAAAGAGGCAGTCCGTATCATCAACCTATTGGACAAATAATTACCAACCATTTAAAAATATAATTATGGAAGCTTTAGCAACATTGAACAATCAGAGACAGTTTGATTTCCAGAACAACGGAATCGAAGTAATGGACCTTGAAACACTACAGCGTACCTACAAGGAGAACGACATCTACGGCAATCCGGTCAGGGGAATCTACCACTACCAGGTCATCCAGCGCATGACGGACATCTGCCGCCGTCACAACCTGAACTACGAGGTGGAGGAAATCTTCGCCGCCCAGAACAAGAACCGTACACAGCCCGGAGTGGTCATCCTGCCACAGGTGGAACAGACCTATGGAGAGAAGGCGGTAGAAGCACATGTACTGCGCAGGATCTTCACGACCATCCGCATTCTGAACGGGGATACCGATGAACTGACAACTACACTCGTGGTAGCCTACCATCAGGACGGTATCCAGGCGGCAATAGGTCCCTGTGTACGTATCTGCCACAACCAGTGTATCCTTTCACCCGAACGAAGCGTTGCCAACTACGGTAAGGACAAGGTGACTACCGAGGAACTGTTCGGGAAGGTAGATGACTGGATGCGCAATTTTGAGCGTGACATGGATGCGGACAGAAGCCGAATCCAAAGGCTCAAGGAAAAGGTGTTGACACCCGGTGAATTGTACATGATCATCGGTATGTTGACGGCTCTGCGTGTATCCCATGACAGTGCAGACAAAAGACTGGCATCACAGGTGGACACCTATCCACTTAACCAGGGACAGATTTCCGTGTTTACGGAAGAACTGCTCAAACTCTCACTTGAACAGCCACGCATTACAGCGTGGGATGTCTACAATGTAGCGACAGAAATCTATAAACCGGGAAAGACTGATTTTCCTGCTATGATTCCACAGAACGGAGCAATGGCTGATTTCCTGCTTTCATATAACCAGAATTAGAACCTGAAACCGAATACGGCAGGCCCGGTTCCGTCACCAGCGGAATCGGGTTTTGTCATTTATCAACCCGAATAATCAGATAAGATATGGCAGCAAGTAACAGAATAAAGGCTGAAATGTATATCCTTTTCAGCTGCAACGCATGGCACGAATACAGTTCATTCGAGCCAAAGGCGGTCTTCTCTTCCATAGAAAAGGCAGCAGACTTCCTGCAGAAGAACAGAAGAAAACTGAAACTGGAGGAAGATGACATCGAATGTTTCAGACAGCACAGTCAGACTCAGGGCAGAAATACCAATTACCTGGTACAGTCCTGTCCCTATAATCCAGTCCGCGCAAGAGACTTGGAATGACAAAGAATCCATTCATAAACAATCATATAAAAATATACGACTATGACAAATGATGAAAACACTTACATCGGAATGTCCCTGCCGGAAGGAATACGGTACATCACCGTTTTTGAAAAAGGGGATTTTGAAAACTGCGGAAGAATACTCAGGACATTCTATCGTACGGAAGACAGGGTGAGAAAATTGCTCGCTTTGGGGAACCTGCTCCATCTGGGAGGCAGTCTCTCATCAAATGAAAACAAGACAAGCTGTTGGCCTTTGAATAATGGGAATCCCATTCACGAAGCAAAGGAAATATCAGGCAAGGAAAAGTTCTTCCTGCTCGGTGACTGGACTTACCTGTATGAAAATGGCAGATGGTTTCTGGGCTATGAAGGAAAAATCTATGAAATCAGCAATCCTGAATTTTCTGTCTTTGTTCCCGACAAGGATCATACACCTTCCCCTCTGGACAAAGGACTTTCCTTTGCCGTAATCGGCGAAACGGGAAAACTGGAATTCACTCCGGAAATTGTCAACGGATGGGATACCTGGAAAAGCCTTCCCAAAAGAGTCAGTGAAAAAAGGAAAACGGTATATGTATTCCGCAAAACACAACTTATAAAAGTCATCAAACCTAAAAAACTGAAATCATGAAAGAAATCAATATGACAAAGGCTATATCATGTATGCCGGACAAATTCATCACAATGGAAATGATTGAATTGGCCGCGACCGAACACCGTCCGGAACTGGTCAACTATCTGCCGGAGAAATATATTACCTCTGAAATACTTGACAGTATTTTCAAAACAGATGATTACGGATGGCGTTCCTGGCAGCTTTCGAAGATACCTGAAGAAAAACGTAACCGTCAGATTTGTCTAAGGGCAATAAAGGCCGAAAAGAGTAATTTTCCTGACATACCGGAAAAATACAGGAACAGTGACATACTTGAATCGCTGTTCGCACACAGGAATTTCATGCACTACCTGCATCTGATACCTTCATCCTCATGGAACAACGGAACAGTCCGTGATGCAATATACTCCCTTTACCGTGACGTACAGCAAAACGGAGGTTACCGGTACTGTTCAGAGAGGTATGAACAGCAGTTCTTATATGAAACAAGCGTCATGCTTTCTTTCGTTCCGCGACAAGCCAAGGATTTCAGACTTTGGAAAGAACTGATCCATGACGAACGTATCGCAACCATGACTATCGACAAAATGATGCCTAAATGTTTCAAACAGGCAGCATACTACAAGGAATGGGCCATACGCTGTATCAAGGAAGTGGATACACGCTGGCTTGACTATGACACCGTATGGAAGGCCATCTGTCACAAAACAGGCAACCTGCATGGCATTTTCGATTCATACGGACATTACGAGTGGTTCTCCAAACATGCGGATGATGCCATGGCTGACAAAGCAATGGAGCTGGAACCTAACCTGTTTAACAAACTTCCCGGACGGTTCCGGACACCGGAAAGACTTATTCATACACTTGAAGTAAAAAGAGAAATCAACAGTTACAACTTCATTCTTGAACCGAACCTGATGACGAAAGAGGTCTGTATGGCACTGGCCAGAAGGGATTCGTTCTACCCTGATATTCCATCGGAACGCTGGAACAGGGAACTTGTGGAATATTTCACCGAATACGGCCATAGTCTGCGCTGGCTCCCTCAACTGCCGAAGAAACTACAGACCAGAAAACTTGCCGAGAAGGTTCTGAAGGAGAAGTCTCAATACTTCCATTATCTGCAGATGGAATTCATCACGCCTGAAATGTCCAGGCTGTTATGTCAAAAAGACCAGGATAATATCCGTCATTTCAAGGAGCGTGTCATGGAGTTCCAGAAATATACAGGACTTCCGGCCGAATTCTATGGATGTGAAACGGATTTCGAGCATATCAGGGACCGAGATGACAACCGCAGATACTGCCGGATAGGACTGACTTACATCGCCTTGCAGAAATGCAAACACGGATGGCATGGAAGTGAATACTATCTCATCATGACACGCCATCCCAACCGATATATGCCTGCCGAAACAGTGTTCAGAAAACAAATTACCACATTCCACCGGACATGGCTGGAAAAGACAATATGTGACAACGACCCGCAATTTCGGATTCCGAAGATTCAAAAGGATTTGAAGGATGTACAGGCCATGCGGTATTATGAGGTGGAACATATCCGTACCATACTGAGTTGCGAAATATTCCGCAACTCTTTCATGGGACAGACAGTGGAATACTGTATCCGCAAGGACGGACTGACCTACCATGACAGGAACATGGAAAGGCTCGCTTCTGGCCTGCAATACAAGATCCGTCAGTTGAAGGAGCAGGCTGTACTCCCCAAAGGAACAGATGACTCTATGGAAATCAATGCAGAAACGGTACACCGCAATATGGGGTATTGTCTGATTGGAATAGAAGCCTTTGCGGAAGACTACGGACTGGACATAGCCCGGACCTATACCCTGAAAGAGCTGAAGGACGTTATCCATGAACAGGGATACAAGCCTTCACTGGAGAAATACAAAAAAGAAGTCCAACATCTAAATCTTATCTGAATATGAATATTTTCCAAAAAAGAATTGAAAACCTGTGCGATGAAATCATCGGCAGGATACTTGCACTGATGAAGGTAAACTCGGTTTCCGAAGTAATACTGACAGACAATGACAATCCGGTTTACGTAATCTGGTTTGACAAGATAGGTGATCCGTGCGAATGTTCCGTACACAAGGTAACTGCCGTCGGAGAAGGAATCACACTTGAAGTCCATGATAAGATAACCGGAGAAAATTATAAGGTAACAAGCCGCCATGAGGCGGCTCTGGCCAATCCGGTATGGCTTAACGATATTCTGGAAGCCATAACAAACATCTTCCATATAAAAGAAGATAATGTTATATGCTGCAAATGCGGAAGTACAAACGTAACCTGTGAAGCGATGATAAATCCCAATACAAAGGACTTTGACCACTATACAGATGACTCTTTTCAGTATGGGTGGTGCGACAACTGTAAAACCGGAGTAGTCATAAGCGACACATCTGAAGTAAAGAAGGGAATATCTCAGAAATATAAAGAGTTTACAGAGACTTACAATACCGAACCGCAACTGGCCTTATGCCGTATCATCTGGAAAGATGATATGAAAGAAACGGAAGTTTCCATAGCACTCGAAAACATTCCGGAAAAGCATGATGATGCCATCTTCTTCTATTGCGACAGCCTGTCCGATTTCATGGCGTTGGCAGAATACGGAGGAGAAGACTTCATCGTTACGGAATGTTTTAACTTTACCAACTTAGAAAATGAGGAATAATTTATTTTCATCTTTTCAAAGTTGCCTGATATGTAAACTTTGTATATATTTGCAGCATGAAATAGGAAAGGACCATATCAGCCTACAAAAATTATTTCATAGACTTTATCTCATCTCTCAGAAAAGAGGAAGCCCGTAAGATATACTACATTCTTGATATGCTGAAAGTACAGGAAAGGGTAAGCAGCAAGTTCGTAAAGTATCTGCGCGAAGAGCTCTATGAAATCCGTGCTGAATATGGAGGCAACATCTTCCGGGTATTCTTCATATTTGATGACGGGAACATCGTAATCCTGTTCAACGGATTTCAGAAAAAGACAAAGAAGACACCGCCTTCTGAAATAGAAAAGGCATTAAAGATAAAGGAGGAGTATTATGAAAGCAAAAAATGAAAACCTGACCAGCATCGATGCTATCATGGATGCGGAATTCGGCAAGCCGGGAACACCTGAACGTGAGGAGTTCCGTAAGGAGGCATACGCCTACTGCATGGGACAGATTATATGCGATGCCAGAAAGAAAGAAAAGATGACCCAGTCCGAACTGGCTGAAAAAATCGGGACCAACAAGTCCTATATCTCCAGAATAGAAAAAGGTATTGTAGATCCGGGTATCAGTACGTTCTGCCGTATCATTGATGCACTCGGATTGAAGATTGAAATTGTCAAACCGGTATTATAATGGAAAATTATCAGGAAAAAGCCAGAGAAAACTTTTACCGCAACCGTCCATACGGCATTCACATTGATTATGCCCGAAAAGGATTTGTACTGTTCAATCACTATACAAACAGTCTCGGCAAACAGGAAACCGGTTCTATTGAAGGCCTTCCCCTTGAAAAGTTCGAGGATGTGGACGCGATACCATTGAACGGGAAAATTATAAAAAATGGTAACCAGACAACAGACATCTATTTCTATACAGACGATTCAAATCCTTACAAAAACATGAAGCTGGATATGGATGCTCTGAAACAGTATAACAGATACATTTATCCGTTAACTCTTTTTTTAGATCGAGTATTATAAATATATTTATATTTGTTATAATCCATATCAATGAGAGTATTAACTGTCTAGCTTGATTTGGACGAAAAGATTTATGCTTTTGACGGTGGCACTATTGAATTGTGTTTGAAGTTTTTTATTCATGAGCTAAATTTCATCATAAGAAGAGAGGAGCAATCAAAATGCATACTTTTTTGAAACAAGAGTAAAAGATAATATGCTTTACAAGGTTATTAACGGTAGAAAGGTAAACCAATCTGTCGGACTTTTCTCTTATTAATTACTATTAAAAATGATATGTTGAAGTATACTTTCCCCATTAGAATAAGGAAAAGGCATAAAGCATATGACTAATAGTAATATCAAAAATATGGCTACAATTATTGCTGTACTCCATCTTATAAGGGATGGAGGTATTTCTCCTAAAAGATTACGAACTTTTTCAGAACGTAGCTCTATTTCTTCAGATGATTTTTTTTTGTTTGAGCTTATCATATCTATTGTACGCATTATTGGGTTCAAAATTCTATTTCATACCATTCTTCAACAATTATGTTCCTAATTCAAGTTGATTCTTGACCAAATTAAAGTAAATACCTCTCTTTTCAATGAGAGATACATGATTGCCGGTTTCAACTATTTTTCCTCCATCAACAACGATAATCTGGTCTGCGTTTTTTACTGTAGATAATCTATGTGCTACTACAACTACAGTACGCCCTTTGTAGAATTCATCCAGATTTTCTACTATTGTCCTTTCGTTTTTGGCATCAAGAGCATTTGTAGCTTCATCCAAAAATATGAAATCTGGATTTTTATAAACGGCACGGGCTATTAGAATTCGTTGTTTCTGTCCTTGGCTTAAACCTATGCCGTCTCTGCCAATTATAGTATTATATTTTAGCGGAAGCCCCATCACATAGTCATGTATATTGGCAATTCGGGCTGCTTTTTCAAGCCGTATTGCATCGACATCACCATCATCGACAGCGATGTTTCTTGCAATAGATTCAGAAAATATTACTCCATCTTGCATTACCACTCCACAATGCCGTCTCCACCATTTGAGGTTATATTCGGTAATGTTTCGTCCAGCTATAGTGATTGAACCAGACATAACAGGATAATAACCAAGCATAAGTTTGATTAATGTGGTTTTTCCACTTCCCGATGCTCCTACTATGGCAGTCACTTGCCCTTCTGGAATGTTAAATGATACACCATCAAGCGTTTTCTTCAAAGCATAAGGGTCGTATTTGAAATCAATACTCTCTATATTGATTGACTTTTCATCGGTAAATGTTTTAGCCTGATTCTCCGTAGACTCTTCGTTTTTACCTTCGTGAATCTCGTTGATTCGTTCAAGGGAAATCTTCACATCTTGTAAAGAGTATATGAATGACATAAACTGCTCTATTGGAGAGTTGAGTTGTCCTACGATATACTGGATGGCAAGCATGACACCAAGTGTTATCTGACCGTTTATCACTGCAGTCGCCGCAAGAACCGTAATCAGAATGTTCTTGACCTCGTTAATGAATATAGAGCCGGCCTCCTGTGTCTGTTGCAATTTAAGCGATTTCATTTGGACACCGAATAAATCAGCTTGAGTATCTTCCCATTCCCACCGCCTGCGTTGTTCACAGTCCTGTAACTTTATCTCCTGCATTGACGTGATGAATTGGTATGTCTTGTTTTGGTTAATCGCTTGTTGCTCAAACATTTCATAATCAAGAACTTTACGACGTCGTAGGAATAAGGAAATCCATAATCCGTAAATAATGCTTCCGATAATAAAAATTCCGAATATTATCTTATTGTAAATAAACAGGACAACACTGAATATAATGAAACTTAGAAATGTAAAAATTACATTTAGAACCTGTCCCGTAAGGAAATTTTGCACGCGCGAATGATCTTCAATACGTTGTAATAAATCACCCATGAGTTTTGTGTCAAAAAATGACATCGGTAACTTTAGCAACTTGATAAAGAAATCACTTACTAACGAAATATTTACTCGCATGGAGATATGAAGTAGTAGCCACCGGCGTATAAAATCTGTTGCAGTTCGTCCAATGACAATCATCAGTTCTCCCAATAGGACAAGCCAAATAAATTTTATGTCATTATGCTTTATCCCAATGTCAACGATTGCCTGGGTTAAAAAAGGCATGATGAGCTGAAGCAAACATCCCAGTAACAGACCTAAAATTATTTGGATAAAATATTTTCTATATTGTAATATATAGCCAAACAAAAAGTTGAATGAACGTTTCTTGACTTGTTTCCCCATGGTATTTTCTTTCAAAAAAGTTTCTGTGGGTTCAAGAAACATTGCTATACCTTTTTCTTCTCCATTTGAAACAGAACTAATCCAATGTTTTTTAAATTCCTCAATTGAATAACATAATAATCCTTTACCAGGATCAGCGACATAGAACTTCTTTTGTTTCTTTACTTTATACAAAACAACAAAATGATTCTGATTCCAATGAAGAATACAAGGTAATGATTCACTATCGAAATGATTTATTGAGATTCTTATGGAAGTTGCACTAAATCCCAGTTGGGTAGCTGTCTTGATTAAACTGAATAATGAGACACCTTCACTTGTGGGAACACATAGATTTGATAGACTGGGTTGATCAATATTATATCCATAATGTCTACAAATCATCTGTAAACATGCTACACCACAAGACATACTGTCACGTTGTTTGCAAAATTTAAATCCCATAATCCTTTACAATTTACAATCGTTGCTTTTCATCACTTGAAGACCCACCTTTATATTTACTTTTTGTTGAATTGAAATTATACTGTACAGTCAATTGTACATAACGTGAATCACTGTATTTATCATAATCAAATACAATATGACTGTGATCTATGCACCATTGAATCTTATCTGTTCTAAAGATGTCATTTACCATTAGAGAAATAGACATCTTCTTGTCCAACAATGTTTTCGAAATGTTGATATTTGTTTTCAATGACGGCTTAATCAAGTATATACCAGAATTACCCTCAGACTGCCAACCAGCATTAACAGTTACAAACCATTGATGTGGGAATGTTAATGAATTGTTTAACCGAATATTGAAAATAGGTTTGTCATAAGACTTGCCTGACAAATTCAAATCTTGCCATTGTCCACCCAATTCGATACTTGGCCGCCAAATACCTATGGTCGGAGTGTAGCTTAACGCAAAGAACCGGTTCTTTACGTCTTTCATATTGTCGGGTTTTACAAGAACAACAGAACTTTCATTATACAATTCAACCATCTGAGTGATATAATCCTCATAAATCGTATAGCCCAAAACGGCCTTAATATCTTTGTAACCTAAAATGCAGGTAAAATCGTTTTGTATTTGTGGCAAGAGCATGGGGTTACCGCTTTCATAAATATAAGGTGAACTATATTGTATATTACTTCTTAATAAACTATAATTGGGATATTTAATTTTTCGTTCGTAACTTAATGTTGCTTGTAAGTCTCTTTTTGAGTAATTTGCAAAAAGATTAGGGAACAACTTATGATATTTTTTTGATTGTTCTTTATTCCATTCCTTATTCTTGTAATAATCGAAATCAATATCCTCATAGCGCATTCCGGCACCAACCCCCCAATTGCCAAACTGGAATTTAGCAGAAGCAAACAATGCCCAACGATTCTGTTTAGTTACATCGTTAGAATTATTGATACCAAGTGAGTTGTTATCAATTTCATAAGTCTGTGTCATGTCTGTGTAAGAATACTCAGCTCCTCCTTCTATGTTCACATACTTGTTAGTGTAAGTCATAATTCCCTTTGATGCATAATAATTGTACCAACGGTTATTGATAGTGTTGACATCTTCAGATGTGTTATCGGGAAACCATGAATACATATTATTTCTTTCATTCCCTTTCACCCAATCAAAATTGAAATCCAAAGAAAAATTATTACCTAAGTTACCGGTAAAATACGAATTGATATTGTGTGTATGGTCAGGGTTATTGGATGATGCTAACTGCTGTTTCAACTCCATTTCATTATTCACGGTATGGCTGATATGATTATACATATCGTCTTTCCATGCAGCACTGTTGAGCACATATTGCACGCCTGCTGAAATCTTTTCATTGGGATTATAGTTTATACCACCAACTACTGACATTCGGTTAGACTTCACTTTTTCCTCTTCCTGATAGCCTATTTCATGAACGGCATCCACTAAGCCCAATTGCTGATTGGCTTTCATATTAATTTGTTGGCGTTTTTGTATCAAATAAGAAGAGGCAAATAAATCCCAAGCATTGTGCCTATAGTTAAGTGATGCAAATTCTTCCGTAGACCAGAGTTCGGAGCATTTAGAACCAGCATATAAAGTGCCGCTTAAACCTTCTCCTTGTGTTTTCTTCGTAATTATTTGGATAACGGCTCCTACAGTGGCATCGTATTTTGCACCTGGCATCGTATTTACTTTTATGCTTTTAATCTCGGACGGCATCAATCGGTCCAACTCTTTCAGATCTTGCACCAGTCTGTTGTTAATATAAATAACAGGGGTTCCTTTACCAAAAACAGTAAAATTATCGTCTTGGCTACTTACAAATGGTAATTGTGCAATAATATCGGTTGTTTTAGGAAGTGTCTCTAATATAGTTCCTTTTACATTTGCAATCATTTCACCGCTTCTCTGCTCATAAAGTTTCCGTCGAGCAACCACGACGACTTCATCCAGTATTACTGGTTCCAACATAATACGAAGAGGAGATTCTCCTAATTCTACATACTTTGTCTTGTAGCCAACATATGAGACACGTAGATGCATTCCTATTGTATTTTCCGTCGAAAAATAAAATTTTCCTTTTTCATCACTTGTGCAACCTGCTATAATCGTACTGTCCGCAGATTGGCATAAGACAACATTGGCAAATGCGATACTTTGTCCATCACTATCTACCACTGTACCTATAATGGATTGCGCCCAACTGAATATAGGTGTGAGCATAAGAATACAAACTAAATACTTTTTCATAAAGTTAAGCATTTAAACTCTATTTATAATGTTCATAATAATACTCCAAACATTTATCAAGTAAACCAGGTGCCTTTTGGAGACATTGACAAAGATTAAATTTGCCATTATGATACAGATTTCTTTCATTATACCACGCACATTTTCCGTTGCAAATTGGCATGAAGAAACACTTTTTGCATATAGGGTCATTATACCATGCACAACCTTGGTGATATCTATAGTATAATGTTTTATTTACAATCTCTGGCCGATCAATATAGCCTATTATTTTAGATTTATCCGAAACATCGTTCCAACATTTATAGATTTCACCCATTGGGCCTATAATGTATGAACTTACACATGACGCACAGCATGTCTTCGCTATTCTTAATGTTGGATATATATCTCCCTTTAGAATACCTTTAGAATACAAATCATAAAGCATATTAGCAGTTTCCCAGCGTCCAAATGCCGGCTCTACTATATTTGTCATATCTTCATTTTCCAATCTGATGATTCCCGGGTATACGATTATATTTTTCCCTGCATATTTCCCTTGAATATCATTATGAATTTGGAAGAAATCATTTGCATTATTTTTATCTATATTTACCCTAATATGAAGTTCTGTATTAGGTAATTTGTTGACAATATTATCTATGTTATTAAGAATATTGTCATATGTTGGTGCATTATTTGATTTCAAAGCTCTTAAACTGTTATGTCTATCCTTTATACCATCCAGCGTTATTTGGATAGAATCCAATGGATATTTTTTAAATAATTCAATAGCCTTATTATCAAATAAATATCCATTAGTAATAATTGAATGTTTCAGTATCTTTGCTGAGACTTCAGTTGTAATTCGATTTAATATTTTCTCTATAACAGGTATCGCTAGTAGAGGTTCTCCTCCATACCATGTTAACGTCAAAGATTTTGCATCTCCGAACCCTTTTATAAAAGAAATAAGATTATCAACAGTTTGATTAGTCATCTTACTGGCACGCTTGTCTTTTTCAAAGCAATAAGGACAATTGAAATTACAACTTAGTGTAGGAACTATAACTAAGTTTAATTTGGATTTATTATGTTGAACAGATTGGGTTATAAACTGACTTTTAATGACAAAATCATCATCTTCACTTTCAGAACAGATGAATCCTTCTTGTTCAAGTTTTATCTGAATATCTTCAGGTAATTGATTTTGTATTTCGATAGTATTATTTTTAACTTTTTCATCTAGAAAATTATACAAATCTTCTGATAGCTCCAAAAAGGAATTATTTTTTGATGAATATGCTAAACATATAGACTTTGAAGTTTTAAAGAAATAGGCATATCTTGAAATTACTTTCTTTTCCATCTTATAAAATACTTTTATAAAACACCTATAGAGAAATCCCTATAGGTGTTGTTTTTAATAATAAATATCAATCAGTCATATTATTCATATGAGTTGGCTTTTTAACTGAGGTGTTTTTCTTATTTTCATTAGTGAACCAACAGTTGCAATCAGTACAGCTGGAAGCAATTGCAACGCTTTGTGAATTTATACCTCCTTTTATATTAACAGCATCTTCTTCTGTAAGTGAAGATGGTTTTATAGTTGCATTTATTTTCATAAAAAATCTTATTAATGAAGTGAATTTGTTGGTCTAGTAACAGATTGGCTTGTTTCCTGGTTTGTATTACCGAGAATACAATCACATATACAGTCTGTAGCAGCCAAGTCGAATGTAGAATTCAATCCACCTTTTACATCAAGTGCTTCTTCTACACTAAGCGTTTCTTTGTTTTTTAAAACATCAATTTTCATACGTAAATATTAAGCGTCCTACACATAAAGTAGGACAGGTTTATACTAAAATTGATATAAAACCGAGTGGTTTGACAAAAGAAAAATTAGCATTCATGAAAACACAAATGCGGCTATTATACGATGACAAATAGCAACAGCTAAGAATTTAAAAGTTTCATACACGTGTACATAAGTCACAATCTTTGGCGCTTAGCTGTTGAGACCAATTTCATTTTCGGACTATGGTAATTCCAGTAAAAGTCGGCCTTTGGTCTGTATTGTTAATTGGGTGTTACTGCTTGTGGAACTTTAGTAAGCGAGACATTGTATCCAAGCTTTTTAAGTTCAGAAGACAAATATACCTTGCGTTTCTGCTCTATCTTGGATTGCATATA
>ENA-OQEY01000777-OQEY01000777.1-human-gut-metagenome-genome-assembly--contig:-NODE-777-length-16941-cov-4.037180_pt1 | contig 16941 bp, 16 predicted proteins | sample MGYA00242801_ERZ504647 | MGnify/ENA primary metagenome ERZ504647 (study PRJEB26092, sample SAMD00036204) | human gut metagenome | host: Homo sapiens | study: EMG produced TPA metagenomics assembly of... | reverse complement strand
GTCGAACTGATCCACGCCGCAGGCGGCATCGCCGTTCTGGCACACCCGCTGCTCTACCACATGAGCCAGACGACCTTGCAGCATCTGATCGACGAGCTGCAGGAAGGTCATCTCGACGGCATCGAGGCGATCTACTCGACCTACACCACTGGCGAGGAACAGTACGTCAAGCGGCTTGCAAAAGAGAACGGGCTTCTCATTAGCGGCGGCTCTGACTTCCACGGCACCAACAAACCCACAATCCAGATCGGGACCGGACGCGGGCATCTCTACATTCCCTATTCCGTTCTTGAAACCATCAAAGAACACCTCCGCGCATAAAGGCAGAAGAAAGGACTGTTTCCATCAATCAGGGAATACAATAAGTATTTTGGAATAGATGAGAGGCGTCTGTCAATGGCAAAACCTGACGCTTTTTTTTTTTTTTTTTTTTTAATGATCCGGCGACCACCGAGATCTACACTCTTTCCCTACACGACGCTCTTCCGATCTGTTTCCTTCCACACTGTCTGTCAGGGGCAAGGTTCCATTGAGGTAGTATAAGAGCAGTACAGCAGCGAGCCAAAAAATGACCCAGTAGCGTTTTTTCATGGCGGTGCCTCCCAAAAAATAGATTGACTCAAGTCGATACTGCCTATTGTATCATTTTCCTAGGAAAAAAGACACTGCCCGGGAAATGAAGAAGGCACCCGGCAAAAGCCAGGTGCCTAGGGCTCAACAAAACCCGTTATTTTCCAATCATGGAGCCAAACAGGACGGATCCCAAGATGAGGACAATCCCGCCGCCAAGACGGGAAGAAAGTTGGGAATAAGCAATCAGTCCCATCCGGTGGGAGGCCCCCAATACGGCAAGGTCTCCTGATCCGCCGCGGTTTGCCATGCAAAGGCCAGCCGTGATGGCTGAATCAATCGGATAAAAACCAACCCACTGTCCGACAATGGCAGAACCCAAAATGGCGCCAACAACGATAAGGAAAGAAATGACGACGTTACTCAGCGTAATGGCCGCCATCAATTGGTTGAGGTCCGTATCCGCCCCAACGCCGACCATGATGGTCAGAACAAGGCAGGAGCTCATGAAAGACTGCAGGCGTTTTGCAGCGGCCTTGGTCTCTTGGGGAACCCAGCCAAGCATGGCCAGGATTGTCACAACGACAATCATCCAAGCAAAAGGATGGATGGCCACCCCAAAGACCGTTGGCAAAAGGGATTTACCAAGGAGGGTGCCAGCTGCATACAGGCTGATGGCCATAAAGAAAGCCCCGCCGATTTCCTTGATGGAAGGTACGGCATCATTTTTTTCCGCTTCGATATCAAGGCCCTTCCGGATCAAGGTTGATCCGTCACCCGTCCAGGAAGGATGTTTGCGGCCGATTTGATCCAATACGGCAGCCGAAAGGATGGCAAAGATATTGGCAATGGTAAGGACCGTAATGGCAAATGCATAATAATCAGAAGCCTTATGACCGGTCACGCTTTCATAGATCTGGGAAAGCGGTACAGCCCCTGCGCCATTGCCGCCGCCCATGATGGGAAGCACGTAGTTGAGGACAATCATGGATGGAGAGATGCCAAAGAAAAAGCCCCCTACAATGCCTAAACAAGCGGCGCCGATAAGGCCGCCGAAGATAGCGGGAAGATAGCCGGCAAAAGATTTAATGAGCAATTTCTTTTCCAGCCCCAAAATGGAACCGCAGATCAAAAAGACGATAAAAAAGCTCAGAAAGTCTGATTCATTCATCAAGTAGGAAACGGATTTCGCATATTGTTCGGGAATCAGATGGTTGGTAAACAAATAGGCCGATGCCAGGAACGACAGGACAAGCCCGCCCCCTACGTAAGAATTCCAGAAGGGAATCCGTTCCCCGATTTCATTGAAAACAATACCCATGGCAAGCGTCAAGGCAAAACCGCCGGCAAGGTCTGTCGTCAAGGATCCAGTCCATACCCCAGCAAAAATGATGACAATAAACCCTAAGCAAAGGGGCCAGGTGAGCCCAAAAGGGCGAAATGACTTGACTTTCTCATTTGACATAAACTCTCATTCTCCTTTACATTTCTTCTTTCCGTCTATTTTGAATAGACTTTACCTTAAATTATGATTAATTCAAGAGCGTTTTCTATCATAGTCATATGAGGGCGGAATGTCAAATCATTTACAATTCAGAATCTACCTGATGTTTTTCCATCGCAGTCAGGCACTGTGTGCCGATAACAAAAGAAAGGCCCCCTGTCGTCCCAATCCCCTATCCAGCAAAAGATAGAAGGGCTGTTTTTAAGACGCCATGAGGGTCATTCCTACATAAAAGATTCAGCTGGAAAAAGCGATATCCGGTTTCTATCAAAAAGCAGCTGCTCTGCTGGCGGGAAGGGCCAAAGAAAAGCCTGCAGCCTTTCCCAAAAGAACAAGATTTCCCATTTGAGTGCAGGGAGCCGCCTTTTAAGGAGCGCCCCGTGTCTTTTTCTAGCCTTCAGACGCAAACTGAAGCAAGAGCCAATCAGATTTTTTTCCACGTAATGAATTGCTGCTGGACCAACATCTGCAAAAAAACGATCAAGCGCTCATAAAGAGGATAAACCTGCTTCCCAAACCGGCTTTCCATCATCTGAGCAAGGTCCCCGACGTTCTTTTTCCCATCCATGCTTAGCCAAAGGGCACTGCCAAACGCATCAAGGTCAATATGGCTAACAGAAGGCCGGTTAAAAAAATCCTGGGCCAAGCGGGCGAAAAAGCCACGATGCACGACATGAATCGTAACAAGGCCCCCTTCATCCCGGGTCCATCGATACCCGCTGGTATGGCAAGGAATCCGGTCCAAGTAGTTTTCTTTTTCCTTTTTCATGTGCTTTCTCCAAAATCAAGGGATTGGTTTCTGTAATCTGCAGCCTGACACCCTACAGACAGGATTAGGGACGGGATTTCCGGCCCTTCTGGCAAGCTGCGTAGATGGTCGCCACAAGAAGGGCAAAGACGACAAGGCCTCCCACATTCCCCAGATTGATGGTTTTTGACATATCAAGGTCCAAATCCATGACGGCAAGGATGGCGAGCAAGATTCCGATCAGGCCTTCCCCGGCAATCAGACCGGAACTATAGAGTACGCCGGACTGAACACAATTTGTTCTTTCCGCGGCATCAGCAAAGTTACGGGATTCCATATACCGGCGCAGCAGCCCGCCCACCATAATGGGAGCCGACAGATGGATGGGAAGGTAAACTCCAATGGCCACTGCCAGAACAGGGATACCAAGGATCCACATGGCAAGGGAAAGGAATACACCGATAAGGACGAGATTCCAAGGCAGGTTCCCCAGCATGACACCTTCAACCACCATTTTCATGAGCATGGCCTGCGGAGCGGGCAGCTCAGCAGAACCATAGCCCCAGGCAGAATTCAACAGATACATGATGCTGCCAATGGCAATGGCTGAACAAATAACCCCTAGGATTTCTCCAATCTGCTGCTTCTTAGGCGTTGCACCCACAAGAAAACCCGTTTTGAGGTCTTGGGAAATATCCCCGGCAATGGCAGCCACGACACAGATGATGCCGCCGATGGAAATGGCCGTGACCATTCCCATGGCACCGTCATTGCCCGTATTCTTGAGCAGTAAGGTGGAAACCAGGAGGGTAGCAATGGCCATTCCGGAAACAGGGTTGTTGGATGATCCGATCAGCCCGACCATGCGGGAAGAGACGGTTGCAAAGAAAAAGCCAAAAACAGCAACCAGCAGAGCTCCAAAAGCATTGAGAGGAATCATGGGAAGGGCCCACAAGGCAGCAATGATGAAGAGAATTCCTCCAATCAAGGTCTTCATGGACAGGTCCTGTTCCGTACGCAGGGTTGATGCCCCATTCTGTCCAAAGTCACCTAACGCATCGTGGAAGGTTCGGATGATAAGGGGCAGTGATTCCAAAAGCCCAATGAGTCCGCCCGTTAAGACCGCACCGGCCCCAATATAACGGATATAGGTGCTCCACAGAGCAAAGGAACCGCCCTCGGCAAATAGCTCCGTCACGGTCACCTTGGCAGGGAAAAGCACTGCGCTGCCGCCAAATACGGCAATCATCGGCATGATGACAAACCAGGCCAGCACGCCGCCAGCAAACATGTAGGACGAAACCTTAAAGCCGCAAATATACCCCACACCGGCTAGGGCTGGCAGGATATCAAGGCCAAAGCCTGCTCCTTTATATCCTGGGACTTCCGTATGGACCTCGCTGGGAAACCACTTGAGGCCATCGGCAATGAACTTATAGAAGGCTGCAATCCCAAGGCCGGCAAAAACGGTGGACGCCTTAGCGCCGCCTTCTTCCCCAGCAATGAGGACTTCCGCACAGGCCTGGCCTTCTGGATAGGCAAGGACGCCATGTTCCTTGACAATCAGGGCGCGGCGCAAGGGAATCATGAACAAGATTCCGAGGACACCGCCAAATAGGGCAATCAGGCCAATTTCAAGCATGGAAGGCTCAGCAACGAGGCCTTCCTGAGCCCACATAAAAAGGGCAGGCAAAGTGAAAATGGCACCAGCTGCAACCGATTCACCGGCTGAGCCAATGGTTTGGACCATATTGTTTTCCAAAATGGAATCCCGTTTCAGGATGAACCGAGTGAGGCCCATACTGAGTACAGCGGCCGGAATCGAAGCTGAGATGGTCATGCCTACACGAAGTCCCAAATAAGCATTAGCCGCGCCAAAGACAATCGCAAGCACGGCCCCCAATAAGACGGAAACGGCCGTCATTTCCGGAGCAACGCGGTCAGCGGGAATGTAAGGGTGGAATGATTGATCTTCCATAAGGATTCCTTCTCCTTTCCAAACAGCGAACATGAGGACAAAAAAGCAGCTATGATTATAAAAAACGCGGGAAAGGGTCTGGGAAGGGGCAGCCGTTCCAGGCACAAGGCCACGTGGAATTTCTCTCCACAAAACACAAATGTCTATTTTTTACAGACATAATAAATTCCGTTGTACCGTTATTATACTTTTTCATATTTTTTAGGTCAATATTTTTTCACAATTTCTTTAATTCAAAGAAAATCACTTTTTTCACCCACTCCATTGCTTCATGGGAGGGATTTCCCTTCATTTTTTCTTGATTTTCCTCAAAAGCGCAAAAAAATAGCCCTTGAAAAACAAGGGCCAAATGAGGGGTAAATTTAACTTACGAATGCATTATAGCATCTTTGTATACAATGTGCAAGACTATTTTCAGATTTTTTCCTATTTTCTTATTTTATCTTAAATCCAAAAAGAAGGAGGGGGCTTTCCTCCTTCCATGCCCCTCACACCCTGACCGCTTCCACCATGGAAAGGACATAATCGCGAACAGGTCCGACGGCCGTTTTGCCGTACTTTGCCACAAGTTTTACGATGGCGCTCCCCACGATGGCCCCATCACTGATGTCCGCCATTTGCGCCGCCTGTTCGGGGCGAGCAATCCCAAAGCCAACAGCAACGGGCTGGTTTGATACTTCCCGGATCTTTTCGACAATTTCCTTTAAGTCAGTCGTGATTTTCTCCCGAACACCTGTAACTCCCATACTGGAAACGAGGTAGATATAGCCTTCTGCTTCACGGGCAAGCATCTGAACGCGCTCATGAGAGCTTGGCGCAATCAGGGAAATGAGCGCAATCCCCTTTTCCCGGGCAAACGGCAGCAGAGTTGCCCTTTCCTCAAAGGGGACGTCCGGTACAATGACGCCGTCAATGCTGGCCTTGGCACAGCGCGTAAAGAAAGCCTCACGTCCGTAGGTAAAGATCGGATTGGCATAGGTCAAAAATACAAGGGGGATCTCTGTCTTTTCCCGTACCTTTTCAAGCAGATCGAAAAGGGCATCAATGCGGAAGCCCGCGGCAAGAGCACGGTTATCCGCTTCTTGGATCACAGGCCCTTCCGCAACGGGATCACTGAAAGGGATTCCCAGCTCAATGACACTGGCCCCTGCTTCTTCCATGGCATAAATGAGGGCTTCCGTCGTGGATAGGTCCGGGTCACCGGCGGTCACAAAAGGAATGAAGGCTTTTTTATTCTTGAATGCATCGGTTAGTCTAGTCATGGAGATCAACCCCCTTATATCTGGCAATGGCCGCAACGTCCTTATCTCCGCGGCCCGATAAGCAAATGACGATGATTTTGTCCTTAGGAAGGGTCGGTGCCAATTTCATAGCGTAGGCCACGGCATGGGCACTTTCAATAGCTGGGATGACGCCCTCCATGCGGGACAGGTATTCAAAGGCAGCAACCGCTTCATCGTCTGTAATAGCAACATACTGGGCGCGCCCTGTATCGTAAAGATGGGCGTGTTCCGGTCCAATGCCCGGATAATCAAGACCAGCGGAGATGGAATAAACCGGTGCAATTTGGCCGTCATCATCCTGCAGGAAATAGGATTCCATGCCATGGAAGATACCTGGCCGGCCGCAGGAAATGGTCGCTGCCGTTTCAGCCGTATCGATGCCGCGTCCAGCCGCCTCCACCCCGATGAGCTGGACCGACGGATCGGGGATAAAATCATAAAAAAGCCCCATGGCATTGCTGCCGCCACCTACGCAGGCCATGGCCACGTCGGGCAGGCGCCCCTCTTTTTCCAGCATCTGCTGGCGCACTTCCTCGCCAATGACTTTTTGGAAATCGCGGACCATCATGGGATAGGGATGGGGCCCCATGACAGAGCCAATGCAGTAAGCCGTGTCTTCGCAGCGAGCACTCCACTCTCGCAGGGCTTCGTTGACGGCGTCCTTGAGGCTCTTTGTCCCTGTTTCAACGGGAACGACATCAGCACCAAGCAGTTTCATGCGATACACGTTGAGGGCCTGACGCTCCGTATCCAGCTTTCCCATGTAGACCACACATTCAAGGCCCAATAAAGCAGCGACCGTAGCGGTTGCCACGCCGTGCTGACCGGCGCCCGTTTCCGCAATGATGCGCTTTTTGCCCATTTTCTTTGCAAGGAGGCACTGGCCCAAAGCATTATTGATCTTGTGGGCCCCCGTATGGTTCAGGTCTTCCCGTTTGAGATAGATCTTGGCGCCGCCAAGGTCCTGGGTCATCCGTTCCGCATAGTAAAGGAGACTCGGTCGATTGGCGTAGTCATGATAGAGCTGCTGCAATTCCTTGATGAACTGGGGATCTTTCTTATAGGTTTCGTACGCTTTCTGGAGTTCCAGGACAGCATTCATCAGGGTTTCCGGTACATACTGCCCGCCGTGGGTTCCATATCTTCCATTACTCATCTTCTTCATCCTTTCTTCTGACTGCTTTGATAAAAGCATGAATCTTTTTAGCATCCTTGATGCCATCCGTTTCTACCGCACTGCTGACATCAACCCCGTAAGGGTGGACACTTGTCATAAGGGCTGCTACATTGCCTGCCGTAAGCCCGCCGGCAAGAAAAAAAGGTTTGGGCATCGTTATCCCCTCAAGCAGGGACAAATCGAAGCGTTTGCCCTTTCCCCCGTAGTCTTTTGTAAAGGCATCAAGGAGAAAATAGTCACAATCATATTGGTCAAGGTTTTGGAGGCTCTCCCGGCTTCTTACACGGATGGCCTTGATAAGGGGCATATCAGTCAGGCTGCGGAGGAAAGCAAGGTCATCGGGGGATTCATCCCCGTGAAGCTGGGCCATATCGATGATGCCCGCTTCATGAAGGGCGACTACCCTTTCAGGGTCTTCCTTGACAAAGACGCCGACAGTCCTTATCGACGGGTAGAGGAGCTTTTTGATTTTCCCAGCAAGCTCCGGCCTTACAAATCGGCGGCTTGGAGGATAAAAGACAAACCCAGCCGCGTCCACCTTTTCCCGGTTCAAGATGACGGCATCCTCAAGACGGCGAAGACCGCAAATCTTGATGACGGTCATGATGCCGCCTCCAAAAGTTCCTTCATCTTGGCCTCAATGGAAGGACTCCTCATGAGGAGTTCCCCAATGAGAACACCGCTGACACCATGCTCTGCAAGGAGCTTAACAGCCGCTCCATCATGGATCCCGCTTTCCGCGATGAAAGGGATTTCCGGTGGAACAAGGGGCCGCAGACGAAGACTGTTTCCCACATCGACAGTAAAATCCTTAAGATTCCGGTTATTGACACCAAGGATTTTAGCCCCGCTCTTAAGAGCCCGCGTCACTTCCCTTTCGTCATGGGCTTCGACAAGGGCATCCATGCCAAGGCTCTCCGCCATCTGTCGGTATTCGGACAGCTCCCTATCCGATAAGAGAGCGGCAATCAGAAGAACCGCATCCGCACCAAGGCAGCGTGCCTCATACACCATGTAGGGATCGACGGTAAAATCCTTGCGCAAAATAGGTACCTTGACGCGGCGTCGGATAGCTTCAAGATAGGCATCCTTTCCCAAGAACCGAGTCGGTTCCGTCAGGACAGAAATAGCAGAAGCGCCGCTTTTTTCGTAGGTCTCGGCAATGGTTTCATAGGGGAAGAACGGAGCAATCAGTCCCTTTGACGGAGACGCTTTTTTTACTTCCGCAATGATGTGAAGACCCGGGGCCTGCAGTGCCTTTTGAAAGCATCCCGCCCGTTTTTGGGGAAGGGATTCTGCCAGATGACGCATCTTGGCAAAGCTGATTTTCTTTTGACGCGCCCTCGTCCGTTCCCGGGCCGCGTCAGCAAGGGTATCAAAAATCATGGCGGTCTCCTTTACTGCTGACTTTCCTTGATGATGTTTTCAAGGGCCGTAAGGGCCTTTCCGCTATTGATCAGTGAGGCTGCAAGGGTGATCCCTTCCTTGATGGATTCTGCTTTTTGAGCCACAAAGAAGGCTGCGCCGGCATTGAGGAGTACGGCATTGCGTTTCGTACCCCCTATCCTGCCGCTAAGGATATCGCGCGTAACCCGGGCATTTTCTTCCGGCGTCCCGCCAAGGAGGTCTTTCTTCGTGCCGGGCACAAGGCCAAAATCCTCGGGACGAATGAGGGAAGAGCGATAATAGCCATCCCTGATTTCACAGATGACGGTCGGGCCATTTGGGGATATTTCATCCAGTTTTTCCCTGCCATATGCGACGATGCCGCGTCTTACGCCAAGACTTGCAAGGACCTTGGCAATCGGTTCGACAAGGTATTCATCATAAACACCGAGAAGGAACATTTCCGGCTTTGCCGGGTTCGTAAGGGGGCCCAGGATATTGAAGACCGTGCGGAATCCCAGTTCCTTACGGATGGGGCCTACATATTTCATGGCACTATGATATTTTTGGGCAAAGAGAAAGCAGAAGTTCGTCTTTTGCAGCATGGAAAGGGCCTTTTCCGCCGTCATGTCAATCTTGACACCCAAGGCCTCAAGGCAATCGGCTGTGCCGCACAGCGAAGAAGCAGCCCGATTGCCGTGTTTTGCTACTTTCACGCCGCCTGCAGCAAGAACCATGGCTGACGTCGTTGAAATATTGAAGGAATGGGCCCCGTCCCCGCCGGTTCCAACAATCTCGAGGACTTCCATCCCCGGATGGGGGACCGGAGTTGCCAGGCTTCGCATGGCTTCGGCACAGCCGGAGATTTCATCAATGGTCTCTGCTTTCGTGCTCTTTGTAGAAAGAGCTGCCAAAAACGCGGCGTTCTGTGTTGGCGTCGTCTTCCCGCCCATGATTTCAAGCATGACGGTACGGGCCTCTTCGTAAGTTAGGTCCCCTTTTCCCACTAATTTAATGATGGCTTCCTTAATCATAATATAACCTCCTTAGGAAAGCGCACCGACATGGCGCAGAAAATTTTCGATGATGCTGGCGCCCATGGGCGTCATGATGGATTCGGGATGAAATTGAAGTCCGTAGATTTCATAATCCCTATGACGCAGCCCCATGATTTCTCCAGCGTAAGTCTCCGCAGTGACTAGGAGTTCCGGTGGAAGGCTATCCCTTTCCACAATTAGGGAATGATAACGGGCTCCCTTGATGACGGGCGGAAGATTCTTAAAAAGCGGACAGGAGCGGTCAAGTTTGATGTCGTCCGCCTTTCCGTGGACAAGATGCGGAGCCAGGGTCACGGTCCCGCCAAAGACTTCTCCCATGGCCTGATGACCCAAGCAGACCCCTAGGATAGGGACCTGTCCTTTCAGTTCCTCAAGGACAGCTTCTGTTATGCCGGCCTCTTTTGGTTTTCCCGGTCCAGGGGAAAGGATGATGGCCTGGGGCTGAAGAGCAGCTGCCTCGGAAACAGTCAGGGAATCATTCCGTACAACCTGAACGGAAGGGGTCAGGGTTCCTACCGCTTGGTAGAGGTTATACGTGAAACTATCGTAGTTATCTATGATTAGGATCATCATTCTGCCTCCGTTGTTTTCATAAGTGCGTCTTTTACAGCGCCTGATTTGTTGAGGGTTTCCTGGAATTCATTTTCCGTTACGGAATCTGCCACAATACCGCCGCCCGATTGGAAATAAACGATATCTCCCCGTTTGACGGCTGTCCGGATGGTGATGCAGATATCCATATTCCCTGAAAAATCAAGATAACCGATACCGCCGCCATAAGGACCGCGGCGCCGCGGTTCAAGACTGTCCAAGATCTCACAAGCCCGGATTTTCGGAGCTCCGGATAAGGTCCCTGCCGGAAGGGCCGCACAGAGCGTATCAATGGCGTCAAGACCCTCTTTGAGCCGTCCTGTCACACGGCTTGTCAGATGCATGACATGGGAGAAACGTTTGACATGATGCAGGTCATGAACCTTGACGCTGCCAAATTCACTCACCTTCCCCACATCATTGCGGGCAAGGTCAACGAGCATATTATGTTCGGCCAGTTCCTTCGCATCGTGTGTCAGATCCTCTTCCAGCGCCTTGTCCTCTTTCTCCGTCCTTCCTCGGCGCCGCGTCCCTGCAATGGGCATGCTCGTAATGGTGCGCCCTTCAAGACGGATGAGTGTTTCCGGTGAGGAGCCTGCAATTTCCGTATCTCCCAGCTTCATGAGCATCATGTACTGGGAGGGGTTGGTCCGTCTAAGGACGCGGTAAAAGGAAAAGAGGTCCTTATCATAGGAAGCAGAAAAGCACTGGGAATAAACGGCTTGGAAAATGTCGCCTTCACGGATGAAGTGCTTGATGCGAGCGATGTTTTCGTTGTACAGTTCCCGCGTCTGATTGGAAGAAATGGGGCCCAAGTGGGCTGTTCCTTCCTGAGGCGCTAGGACAGGGGTTTTCACGAGGGCTTCCATGGCATCAAGGTCCCTTATGGCCTTCTTGTACGTCTCGTCGATTGCGTCAGCCTTGGCGTTTACAATGAGAAAGAGAGTCTGTTTAAAAGCATCAAAGACGATGACCTTATCAAAGAGCAGGAGGTCAAAATCGGGAAAATCCGTGGCTTTTTTCGGATCAAAGCGCAGGCTCGGTTCACAGTACTGAATGAAATCGTAGGAAAAGTACCCCACAAAGCCTCCTGTAAAAGGCGGCAGGCCAGGGACCTTCGGATTCTGATATTCCTTCAGATAGTTCCGGATGAGGTCAAGGGGCGCCTTGCCGCTTTTTTGAGTGCCCTTACGGGTTTCCACAGTAACGGCAAAATCCTTGGCCGACAGGCGCAGCAGCGGGTCATAGCCGATAAAGGAGTAGCGGCCCCGAGCATCGATGCCCTCCAGGCTTTCAAGGAGAAAATAGCGGTCATGGTCCTTTCGGATAAGACTCATGAGCCCCAGGGGCGTCACCATGTCCGCCAAAAGCTGCCGGACGATGGGGACGGCGCCCCCACTTTCAGCAAGGCATCTTGCCTCAGTCAAACTTGTCTCTTTCACGATGATTTCCTCCTTCACATAAAAAACAGCGGGCATCTGGTTGACAAACGCCAGATACCCGCCCAAAAGGTCCTGATAAAACAAAAACGCCTGTCCTCTTACAAGGACAGGCGAAAGACCTGCGGTACCACCTTGCTGCACAGCAAAAGCCGTGCACCTCATTGCAGAATGCCAACACATTCCTCAGCCTTAACGCGGCTGGCACGTTGCGCCATACTCTCCGAAGATTTCTACGCACCCTCAGTGGTCCATTTGCCAGACTGCCACGATCCGGATTCCACCGTCCCGGACTCTCTTTGCGCACATCTTCTGACGTTATCTCCACATCACTGGTTTCTGATAGGGTTATTTAATTGATGGTGTCATCATACGCCCTGTTTTCCTTCTTGTCAACAAAAAAAGCAAAAACAACGAGAATCGGAGCGCACCTTGTTACACCCTGTATCATTCGTTACAATTTAGATATCAAGGATAAAGGACGCGAGCTGTTTGAGGCCCGGCGCAAGGCTCGATAGATCCAGTTCCTCATCCAAGGTATGGACGCCTTTTTCGTGGCCCACACCAAAGGCCATGGCCGGCAGTCCTCGGGAAAGGGCAATGTTGGCATCGGTCGAACTTGCCGCCCATTTCGTCATTTTTCCTTCCCGGCGGCGGATGCGCATGATCCGTTCGTAGATTTCATCCCGAAGGGGCCCGTCACCACAGGGGCGCTTGCCCAGGAGCAGGGTTTCAAGAGTGACGTCCGTTGCCTCATGACGCTTCAGGATGTCCATAAAGGCTGCGTCCAACTTTTGGAGTTCCGTCATGGAAACAGAGCGCATATCGACGGTAAATTCCACATCCGCCGCAATGGCATTGACCGTGCGTCCCCCTTGGATGGTACCCACGTTATACGTTGTCTTCGGCGTATGGGGAACGCGCAGGCCATAGAATTCCTCAATAATGGCACTTGCTGCTGCAATTGCGTTCTTCTCACCAAAATTGGCAAAGCTATGACCGCCGGGCGTCACGACATGGACGGCATAGCGATGGGAGCCGACGGCTTCATTGACAAAGCGTTCACTATCTCCATCAACGGCAATGAAAGCGCGGATCTTCTCCTGCCAGGTTTCCATCAGATGATGGGCACCTCGAAGATTGCCCAAGCCTTCCTCCCCAACGTTGAAACAAAAGATGGCAGGAACCTGCAGCTTAAGCTCATGGAACATCCTGATGAGAAAAAGGAGGGCCGCCACATTGGAACTATTATCGCCGATGGAGGGGGCCTTCATGATATGACCGTCGATTTCAGGCACAATCTCATCTACGCCTTCAAAGACCGTATCCATATGAGCTGTGTAGAGAAGGGGTTTTTCCTTGGCTTTTTCCAGCTGGTAGGGATAGACCACATTCCCAACCGCATCGAGATGGGCAGTCTCTGCCCCCATGTCCTTCAACGTCTTGAGGATAAAGGCTGCCTTTTTTGCTTCGTTTCCCGTCGGTGACGGCAGGGACGCGATCGCAAAAAGAAGACTGACATAATCCGCTTGATGGGCATCAATATAGGCATCGATCTTGTTTTTCAGTTTCAGGTCTTCCATGATTCCACCTCTGGTTTTTCTTTTTATTATATCATGAAAGTCGGCCGCCTCCTACTAGATGGCAGTCCCATCAAGCTTTCTGCCATACTCATCCACATACTCCAGAAAATAGGCCACACCTAGGGGCAGGGCCCGTTCATCAATATCAAACTGAGGGTTGTGCTGAGCTTTGCGCCTCTTTTCATCCTCAAACCCACCACCTAGGCAAAGCATCGCCTTAGGCGCGTCATATTTGGCAAAATCCTCACCGCCCATCCGAGGTTCTTCCGTAATGACCTTGTCCCGCCCAAAGATTGCAGCCGCTGCCGCAAGACCTGTCTGCGTGACAGACGGATCGTTCACCATGACCGGCGTTCCATAATGATAACAAGCTTCAATGGTCGTACGTGTCGCCTCCCCGATTCCACGGGCGAGCCGTTCCAGCTGCTTAGGGAAACGTTCCCTAAGAGTAGGGCTGAAGGTACGGCAGGTTCCCATAAGACGGGCCGTTTCGGGGATGACATTGCTCGTCTCACCGCTTTGGAAAGACGTAATGCCAATGACGGCAGCATCAAGGGCCTTGGTTTCCCTGCTCACCAAGGTCTGGACAGCATTATAGTAGGCAACACCAGCCGCTATAGGGTCTATGGCTTCTTCCGGATGGGCCCCATGACCACCCCTGCCTTTGATGAAAATATCGAAGGTATCGGACGCCGCCATGATGGGTCCTTCCTGAAGATTAGCCATCCCATAGGGCAGCATGCCTTGGATATGGATGGCAATCATGCGGGTAATCGCTTTTACAAGAGGATCCTCTTTCATATGAAGGGCGCCGCTGTCGGCGATATATTCCTCGGCTGGCTGAAAGAGGAACCGCACGGTCAGGGGAAGGTCATCCTTTTTTTCCGCAAGGAGACGGGCCGTCACAAGGAGCATGGCAATATGCGTATCATGACCGCAGGCGTGCATGCATCCTTGATTTTGCGACACGTAAGGCGGATGGGCGGCTTCCGTTAGGGGGAGGGCGTCAATATCAGCCCTGATGCCAAGGACGACATCCTTGTTCCTTGCGCCTTCTAGCGTGGCAATCACCCCGGTTCCTGTTGAAACGACGGCAGGAATCCCCCATTTATCCAGATATTCGAGGATTTTTTGCTGTGTCCGCCTTTCTTTCCAAGATAGCTCCGGATGGGCATGAAAGTCACGTCGCAGGGTGACGAGTTCCTTAAAGGCCTGTTGAGCCCGGCTTAGGTTCGCATTCATAGGAAGGCTCCTTTCCCTAAAAAAGAGGCCATTGCCTGCGCAACAGCCTCCTTCATCTTTTCTTTATTTCTTTTCATTGTTCGGGTCAAACCACAGTCCCGTATTGTTCTTCTTCATATATTCAGCAAATTCTGGGGACTTGTAGGCTGCAGCAATGTCCTTAGCCCACTGGGCATCTTTGTTCTTGTCGCTCACAACGAGCTGGAGCAGGAGGTGCGGCAGGATGGTTTCCTTCAAAAGGGCCGTACTGGGATCGATTTTGGCATTATAAACGATGGACCCGGTGATGACAATATAGGCAAAATCAGTACGGACGGAAGGAATATTGAGGGATTTCATTTCCGTAAATTTCAGGTGATGGGGATTTTCCACAATATCCTGCTGGGTGACCGTCGCAAGATCCTTTTTCGGATCCAATTTGATCCAGCCGGCCTTCTGGAGCAGGGCATAGGCACGGGCCGTATTGGAAGCGTCATTAGGGACCGCAATGGTATCTCCATCCGCAACCTGGTCAAGGCTTGTCTTACTGCCTGCGTAGATTCCAGCCGGCACCGTCGGGATTGGGGTCAGGGCAACAAGATGACCCCCCTGCTTCTTATTGAAGTTTTCCATATAAGCCGTATGCTGCTCGACATTAAAGTCCACTTCCCCTTCATTGAGGGCGATATCCGCCTGGAGCAGGTCACTCATATCCTTGCCCGTAATCTTATAGCCTTTTTTCTCCAAGATGGGCTTGACCCCTTTTTCAAAAAGGTCGCTGTACGGTCCCTGGGATTTACTGAAGGTCAGTTCCTTCTTATCCGCGGCTTGTTTCTTATCGCTGCCGCAGCCTGCGGCCAGACCGGCAAAGACAAGGACGGCAAGGGCTGCACCCAGCGTTTTTTTCCACTTCGTAAGATTCATGATGATTCCTCCCTATTCATGATTTCTTGATTTAAAGGCAAAATGGTTGCCCACGGTTTGGATGATCTGCACAAAGATAATGAGGATGACTACCGTTAGAAACATGAGCGGTGTATTCATCCGTTCATAGCCATACGTCAAGGCCAGATCCCCGACGCCGCCGGCTCCAATTGCACCGGCCATGGCCGTGGCCCCTAAAAGGCCGATTGTCCCTGTCGTAATGGAAAGGATGAGGGATCCTTTTGCTTCCGGCAGGAGAAAATACCAAATGATTTCAAAATAGGATGCTCCCATCGCCTGAGCGGCTTCAATGATGCCTCGATCGACATCAAGCAGGGAGTTTTCAAAAAGACGCGTGAGATAAGGTGCAATGAAGATGACAAGAGGCACCAAAGCAGCTGTTGTCCCAATCCTTGTTCCAACAACCATCTTGGTCAGGGGCATGATAAAGACCATGAGGATGATGAACGGAACGGAACGAACCGTGTTGATGATCGTATTGAGGATCCCATAGATGAAACGGTTCGGCAGGATGCTGTCGCTTCTTGTAAGTACCAGGGCAAAAGCCATGATCATGGCAAGAACTGTGCCGACAGCAAGCGATACAAAAACCATGTAGGCAGTCTGTTTGGCTGCCAGGATCAGCTGCGCATTGGAAACGCCAAGTTCCGGCATTACGCATCAACCTCCTTCCAACTAAGACCATGCTCATCAAAATATGCCTTGGCTTTTGGGACGCCATCATGTTCGTTGATGACTTCAATGATAAACAGTCCCAATGCCTCCCCCTGCAGTTCACAGACATTGGCAAAAAGGATATTGGTTTCAACGCCCAGATCATGATTGAGATGATAAAATAGGTTTTCCGCTGCTTCGTCCCCTAGGAAGCGAACCCGGAGAAGCTGGTAGGGCCTTGATTCAGCCTTTAGTTTTTCAAGAACGGACTGCGGCACTTCATTGGGGATGACCGTCTTTACAAAACGTTTCGTGATTTCTTTCTGGGGATCGCTGAAAACATCCAGAACAGATCCCTGCTCCACGACGCGCCCTAATTCCATAACAGCCACCCGATTGCAGATCTTTTGGATGACGTCGATCTCGTGGGTGACGATAAGGATCGTAATGCCCAGCTCCTTATTGATGCGTTTTAGGAGCTGCAGGATCTGCTCCGTTGCCACGGGATCCAAGGCACTTGTCGCTTCATCGCACAAGAGAATGGATGGGTTCGTCGAAAGCGCCCTCGCAATACCCACACGCTGTTTCTGCCCGCCTGAAAGCTGACTGGGATAGGCATCCTTCTTGTCAGAAAGACCCACAAACTGGAGCAGTGTCGTTACGGTCCGCTCCATCTGCACCGCATCAGTTTTGTTGAGAATCAGGGGCAGGGCGACATTTTCGTAGACGGTTCGGCGTTACAACAGATTGAACTGCTGGAAAACCATGCAGATTTTCTTTCTCATGCGCCGCAGTTCATCATGG
>ENA-OQEY01000772-OQEY01000772.1-human-gut-metagenome-genome-assembly--contig:-NODE-772-length-17037-cov-11.125177_pt1 | contig 17037 bp, 11 predicted proteins | sample MGYA00242801_ERZ504647 | MGnify/ENA primary metagenome ERZ504647 (study PRJEB26092, sample SAMD00036204) | human gut metagenome | host: Homo sapiens | study: EMG produced TPA metagenomics assembly of... | reverse complement strand
AACATGGGCGCCGGCCCTGCCTCTTACGGCATGACCGACACCATGGGCCGTATGCACTCCGACGCCCAGTTCGCCGGTTCTTCCTCCGTGCCTGCGCACGTCGACATGATGGGTCTCATCGGCATGGGCAACAACCCCATGGTCGGTGCCACCGTCGCCTGCGCTGTCGCCGTCGAGGAGGCCCTCAAGGCCTAATCGCGCCCGCGCGATGCTCGTATAGTTGAGCTTTAGAGCCGCTACCCACCCGGGTAGCGGCTCTTTTTTGTCGCCGCAAAGCGTTCAAGAGCCGATATATCAGTTCTGATGGAACGTAAGGCGTGATGGGAAGGAGCCGCCAAGCGACCCTAACGTCCACACGCCATATTTGCCCTTTACCGATTTATCCAATCTTTGCGATACCTTTGCCAATCTCCCGTGCGACAATGCGCGAACGAGAAAGGAATCCTATGGAATCAACTGATGTACTGGTAATCGGATCGGGCATCGCGGGCCTTTGCGCCGCCATAGAAGCAGCACGCGCGGGCGCGACCGTTGCCATCGCATGCGCTGGCAAGACCATGAGCGGATCGAGCTTCTTCCCGGGCACCTGGGGCCTCGGGCTTATTGGTCCCGTCGACAAAGACGACGAACAAGACCTTATCGACACCATCCAAACCGTCGGTGGCGGCGTTGCCGACCCCGAACTCGTCCAGACGTTCGTCCACGGCATTCCCCAAGCGATTGACTGGCTCGAACAGGATCTGGGCGTAGAACTCCAGCGTCCGCAAAGCGCCGAAAGCGCCCAGCAAAAGCAATTTATCCCCTGCTTCGACCACAAGACGAGAATGTGGCGCGGCCTCACCCGCAAACCCCTCGAAGACGCGTGTACGGCCCAGATCGACTCGCTCGGCATACGCCTGCTCCCCCGCCACGAGCTTATCGATCTTGTTGAGGATACGAACGGAAAAATTGTCGGCGCCGTGCTCTTCAACCAAACGGACGAGCGCATTGTGACCTTTACAGCCAAGGCCACTATCATCGCCGCCGGCGGTACCGGCGGTCTATTCGAGCGCAGCCTCACTTCCGCCGACGTGCTCAGCTCATCACAAGCCATCGCGCGGTCGCACGGTGCGTCCCTTACTAATATAGAGTTCATGCAGATGATGCCCGGCTTCATTGAGCCTAAGCGCAACCTTGTCTTTAACGAGAAGACCTGGCGCTACGTCAAGTTCGACCAGCCGGTCGATATCGCCGACGTCAAGCTGGACGATTTGCTTGAACAGCGCTCCGGATATGGTCCCTTCACTTCACGCCTGGCTTCCCGCGCCATCGATCTTGCCATCGATCAAGCGGGTGCCGAAGGCCTGGCGCTCCACTACGACTTCCCGCGAGAGAATGTCCCCGAGTTCGTGCAGACATTTGCCACTTGGCTACAAGACGAGCATGGTATCGCTCCGAGCGACGAGATACGTGTGGCGATGTATGCCCACGCCGCTAACGGCGGTATCAAGATCGACAGGACCGCGTACACGGGCGTTGAGGGCCTCTACGCCTGTGGCGAGGCAACAGGCGGCATGCACGGCGCCGACCGCATCGGAGGGCTGTCGAGCGCCAATGGCATCGTATTCGGGCGTATCGCGGGCGCATCGGCGGCTCGAGCAGCACTGGACGCTCCCGAGGCTGACGCACCGGTGGATGTCGCCCTCCCCGAGCATGGCATCGCTACAGCAGTCACCGAGCGCCTAACCCGCTGCCTCAAACACACAATGAGCACCTACTGCATGATCAACAGGACCGAACCAGGCCTATCCGAGGCGCTTCAAGAGCTTGAAAGCCTACAAGACGAGGCGACGTCGCTGCATAAGCCGCACGCCAATGACAGCGAAATCGCTGCCCTCGCCCGCCTAAAGTCGCAGATTCAGCTGGCTGCGGAGATGGTCAAAGCCATGCGCAAACGGACTGAAAGCCTCGGTTCGCACTATCGAGCAGACTGAATCGATTCACACTTTGAGTTTGATCACAATTTCTCAACATGCATCGAGCCCCGTAAGTATGATTCCCCCAAGGAGAACACGCTTACGGGGCTTGAGCCGTGTTTTCCCTAAGGGAATCACGGTGCAGACAGCTCAGCTCCGCGCCCTTTCGGGTTCGACCCCATGTGAGGTCAACGAAAAAAGCGACCAGCCGAAGCCAGTCGCTTTAACATGCTTTGGTGGGCCGTCAGGGGTTCGAACCCTGGACCTTGGGATTAAGAGTCCCCTGCTCTACCAACTGAGCTAACGACCCAAAGCTAAAGTCCGTTATGGCGGACTTTAGAGGAGATATCGTGTGGTGGGCCGTCAGGGGGTCGAACCCTGGACCTTGGGATTAAGAGTCCCCTGCTCTACCAACTGAGCTAACGACCCGATATCAACACGAAGCAAGAACTGGGGTGGGTAAAGGGACTCGAACCCTCGACCTACGGGACCACAACCCGTCGCTCTAGCCAACTGAGCTACACCCACCGTGTCCTGTGCGCTTCGCGCTCGACTATTATTGCAAGGAACGCCATGCGATGCAAGCCCCAATTTTCAAGAATTTTGAAAAGAGTTTTTCGAGTGCGTTTCGAGCAATTCCCACCCTTTTCATAGGAGTAAACTTGCCCCACTGCAAACCCTCGAAAGGACCGTCATGAAAGAACTCTCCAATCGCACGGCATCATTCACCGATTCGGTCATCCGCCGCATGACACGCATCTCCAATAAGTACGGTGCCGTCAACCTCTCGCAGGGCTTCCCTGACTTCGATCCCCCGGCGCAGCTGCTCAACAGCCTGAGCACCATCGCCGCCGACCCCAAGCCGCTCTATCACCAGTACTCCATCACCTGGGGCTCCCAGGCCATGCGCGAGGCGCTCGCTGCCAAGCAGGAGCACTTTATGGGCATGCCGGTCGACCCCAACCAGAACATCGTGGTCACCTGTGGCTCCACCGAGGCCATGATGGCCGCCATGATGACGGTTACGAACCCCGGAGACAAGGTCGTCATCTTCTCGCCGTTCTACGAGAACTACGGCGCCGATACCATCCTCTCAGGTGCCGAGCCCATCTACGTGCCGCTCAACCCGCCCACGTTCGAATTCGATCGCGAGGTCCTCGAGGCGGCCTTCCGTGATAACGATCCCAAGGCGATTGTCCTGTGCAACCCTTCCAACCCTTGCGGCAAGGTCTTTACGCGCGAGGAGCTCACCTTTATCGCCGACCTCTGCAAAAAGTACGACGCCTACTGCATCACCGACGAGGTGTACGAGCACATCGTCTACGCGCCCCACGAGCACGTCTATATGGCCACGCTGCCCGGCATGTTCGAGCGCACTATCAGCTGCAGCTCGCTGTCTAAGACGTACTCCATCACCGGCTGGCGTCTGGGCTACACCATTGCCCCGACCCAGATCACCGAGCGCATCAAGAAGGTCCACGACTTTCTCACCGTGGGTGCCGCCGCTCCCCTGCAGGAAGCCGTCGTCACCGCCCTCAAATTCGACGACAGCTATTACCAGGAGGTCCTCGACCTCTACGCCGCCAAGCGCGACCTGTTCTGCCAGGGACTCGACAGCATCGGTCTTGAGCACAACGTGCCACAGGGCGCCTACTACGTCATGATGGACATCTCTGAGTTTGGATATGATAGCGACCTCAAATTCTGCGAGGACCTCGCGTCTAAGGTGGGCGTGGGCGCCGTTCCCGGTTCAAGCTTCTTCCGCGAGCCCGTCAACCATCTGATCCGCTTCCACTTTGCCAAGCGAGACGAGACGCTTAACGCGGCGCTGGAGAACCTCAAGTCGCTACGTGATAAAATCAAGCCTCGGGGTAAGGACGGCCCGGCAACTAAAGCAACCAAAGAAGCCTCGCACCGCCCGCCGCGTTGCAGGGCTTCTTTTTATAGCGCTTTCTTAAATGGTTTAGAGCTCTATACTTTAGTCACGGAGCAACTCGTCCCAGAGAGAGGAATACTATGGCAGAGCAGCAGCTTATCGGAGCGCTCGAGGCCGGCGGTACCAAGATGGTCTGCGCCACGGGCTATGCGGACGGTACGGTCCTGGAGCGCGAGCAGATCGCGACCACGACACCGCAGGAAACCGTCGAGGCCGTCAACGCATGGTTTGCCGACAAGGGCATCGCCGCCCTGGGCATCGGCGCCTTTGGCCCCACCGCGGTCAACCCTGCCTCGCCCCAATACGGCAAGATCCTGGAGACGCCCAAAACGGCATGGCGCTACTTCGACCTGCTGGGCACCATCCAAAACGAGCTCAATATTCCCTGTGGCTACGATACCGACGTCAACGTCGCCTGCCTGGGCGAGGTCACCTTTGGTTGCGCCCAGGGCCTCGCGGACGTCGTCTACCTGACCATCGGCACTGGTGTGGGCGCCGGCGTGCTCTCGGGCGGTAAGCTCGTACACGGCATGATGCATCCCGAGGCCGGCCACATCCTGGTCACGCGCGACCCGCGCGACACCATCGGCGAGCATAGCGCTTGCCCCTTCCACGACAACTGCCTCGAGGGCCTCATCGCCGGTCCCGGCGTTAAAAAGCGTTGGGATGGCAAGAGCGCCGGAGACATGGCCGATGACCCGGAGGCCATGGACCTGCTCGCAGGCTACCTGGCACAGGCGCTCATGACCTACACGCTGTGCTACGCGCCGCAAAAGATCATCATCGGCGGCGGCGTGGCCGACCACACCCCCATCGTGCCGCTCGCACGCAAAAAGTGCGCCGAGATGCTCAACGGCTATATCGTCACGCCCGAGGTCAACGACATCGAAACCTACATTGTCAATAACAGCCTTGAGGGCAAGCAGGGCATCATGGGTTGTCTGGCCCTTGGCGCCCAGGCGCTCCAGTAAAGGACACATCAGCGGGGCGCAGCGTAGCCAAACTCGCAAAACGCCCGGAAAACGCCGTCACGCCCCGCAGAGGCCCTTAAACGAACAAAGCCGCCTAGGACCAAGCAAAACGTCCTAGGCGGCCTTTTTGGTGTAAATCAGCGACCGTAAGAGATATCGGAGCACGACGCCTGTCGTCGCCCCGCAGCAGTCAATCATCACATCGGTAATCATGCCGGCGCGACCGGGCACAAAAAGCTGGATCGTCTCGTCGATAGAGGGAACAAGCAGCAAGAACACCGCCGTGGGCAGCAACACATCAAACGTGCGCCGGCCTTCGAGGTCAAAAGCGTGCGTCGCCAAGATGCCAAGCACCATGTACTCGGTAAAATGAGCGCACTTGCGCACGACGAAGTTGGTCACCCACTCGTATGGAAGCCCCAGGGCCTGCAAAAAGCCGCGAATGGATTCCATGATCGACAAGCTCAACGAACCAGACCCCGTACCGGGAACCAGCGAATTGCCCCAAATGACGAGTACCATGGCGCAGGCGGCAAGCGCCCATTTTCGATCGAGCTTAACCATGAGGCAATTATGCCTCCGCGCGCAGCGGTGTAAAGCTGGCGGTACCGCCCTCGATAACGCTCAGATAGGCACGGCCCGTGCGCTTGACGGCCGCAGACTGTAGACGGTTGATCTCTTCCTCGAGAATCTGATTGACGCGCTCATGGCGACGGTTTTCCATAACGCCGGCAGCGATAGCCTCGGCGCGCTCGATACCCTCGCGCGAGATACGCGCGGTATCCTCGGGAAGCACGGAGCTGTGGCGGCCGACATAGACGGGAGCAACCGAGACAGGTGAGGCTGCAGGCGTGGACACCGCCACGGGGGCGGGCTCGGCAGCCTCGGCCATGATCGCCATAGCGGCGGCCCACATGTCCTCGTGGCCCGAATAATCGGCCATGGGGATATCTTCCTCAAGAGAGGCATCGGGGAGACTATCGGTATCCACGCGATCCTGGGCGTCGATAGACGCAGTGATGGCGGCAGGCTCGTCCAGATCGGAGAGATCCACACCCTTGGCATCGGAAATGATGGGCATGCTGGCGAGCTTGGCGTTGTACGGCGCCGCCTCCGCGGCCTGCATTTGGGCCGAAGCGCCCCAAAGCGAGCTTTCGGCAGCTCGGCGAGCGGCAATGGTCTCCTCGTCGACAGCCAGGGGCTCATCGGCAAAGGGATCGGCGACAGGAGCCGCCTGAGCTGCGCTCTGTTGGCCGGCCGAAGCAGCCGACGCGGCAGAGGCGTACGCAGCCGACGACGCGCCGCTATAGGCGGCATTGTTGGCGGCGTTGGCCACAAGCGCCACGAAGGCCGCGGTGCTGCCCGCAGGGGCGGCATGAGAGCCCGAGACGGCGCGTGCGGCAGCGGCGATGTCATCGCGATTGTAAGAACCGGTCTTTCCACCGTTGGTGAGCTCATCGATTGCGACCTGGTAGACATCGCGCGAACGCACGGGATCGCAGCTGACCGGGGAATCGTCATCGAGCATGCTGTCGATCATAGACCAGGCCTCGGCCTCATCCATGGCGTTAGCCGCGCGCGCGATGGTGGGAACGCCATCGTCGGCGTGGCGGCGCTGGAACGCACCGGTCAGACCAGAAAGAAATGCGGAAGAAGGCTGTGCGGCATTGGCCTGATCAGCCGGAGCCGCAGGCTGAGGCGCCGCCCCCTGCTGCTGTGCGGGAATCGAGGCGGTCTTGAACTCGTTGTGGGTCCGGCCAAACTGAGCGGCGCCGCCCACGGCATCGGGCTCAAACAGGCGGCCATCGTGCTCGGCACGATACTCGGAAATGCCCAGCGAGGCTGCGTAGATGCCCACGCCTGCCACCGCACCAACGGCGAAGGGAACCGCGCCCGCGACAACCGTCTCGTTGACCGACGAGAACGGCAGCGTCGCGGCATACATCACCACGGGGGCGGCAAGGCCGATCCCGCAGGAAAGTCCGGCAAGGACTGCTCGTTGTGTTGCATCAGAAGAAGCCATGAGCTCTCCCCATCTTCCAGCACCCAAATCGCATCATTTAGTTGGCTGCGCGAGAGAAGATGAAGCGGGACATGCGTCCCAAAGCAACGGTATATAGTTCGTTTCATCTGCGTTTTCCGTCGCGAAGCTTAAAAGCTATTATGCGAAACCGACCCTCCGATTGCAAGCGATGAGGCCGGATTATGGCTCGAAAACTGCTGCTTGTCGGTCATAAGGTCAAAAAATGTTGCCGAGTGGCGCCGTAAAGAAAGGGCCGGGGCATAAACCCCGGCCCGATTGCCCGTTCTTATGGCGATATAGCGTGCGGCTTTTGGTCTAAAACGTCTGCTCGTAGTCGCTGTGCTTTTTGGCCGAACGCACCAGGAACTCCTGGTTGGTGTTGGTGCCCTTAAGACCCTTAATAAACGACGCCGCCGCGCGCTCGGTGTTGTTCATGCCGGCGAGAATGCGACGCAGGCCGAAGACAAACGGGCGCATCTGCTCGTCGACCAGCAGGTCCTCGTTGCGCGTACCGGAGGCAACGGGGTCGATGGCCGGGAAGATGCGGCGGTCGGCAAGATCGCGGTCGAGCTTGAGCTCCATGTTGCCGGTGCCCTTAAACTCCTCAAAGATGACCTCGTCCATCTTGGAGCCGGTATCGATGAGGGCGGAGGCGAGGATGGTGAGCGAGCCTCCATTTTCGATATTGCGGGCTGCACCCAGGAAACGCTTGGGCGGATAGAGAGCTGCCGAATCGACGCCGCCCGAAAGGATACGACCCGAGGCGGGTGCCGCCAGGTTGTAGGCGCGGGCAAGACGCGTGATGGAGTCGAGCACCACCACGACATCGCCGCCCAGCTCCACAATGCGCTTGGCGCGTTCGATGACGAGCTCGGCCACGCGGGTGTGGTTCTCGGCAGGCATATCGAAGGTCGAGGCCACGACCTCGCCCTTGATGGAGCGCTGCATATCGGTGACCTCTTCGGGGCGCTCGTCGACGAGTAGGCAGATGAGGTGCACCTCGGGGTTGTTGATCGAGATGGACTGGCAGATCTTCTTAAGGATCGTTGTCTTGCCGGCCTTGGGCGGCGACACGATCAGGCCACGCTGGCCCTTGCCGATCGGTGACACGATATCGATAGCGCGACCGGTAATGGAGTCCTTGCCGTGCTCCATACGCAGCGGCTCGTTGGGATAGACCGGGGTAAGGTCGCCGAACTTGGGGCGGTTGCGGATCTGCTCGGGATCCATGCCGTTAACGGTCGTGATCTTGGCGAGGCCGGCTCGCTTGTCGCCGCCGCGCGAGGGGCGCAGCGAACCCTCGATGACATCACCCGTGCGCAGGCGTGCGGAGCGGATGAGGTAAGCGGGGACGAAGGCGTCTTCATTGGACTTCATGTAACCGTGGGCATGGATGATGCCGGAGTTGTCCGGGCGAATCTGCAGGATGCCCTTAATATCACGGAAGCCCTCGGCCTTCGCGGCGGTCGTGTAGATCTCCTCGACAAGCTCGGCCTTCTTCTTGCCGGTCGTCTCGATCTCGAACTCTTTTGCCTTCTCGCGCAGCTCGGCTACCTTCATGGCCGCAAGCTCCTCGCGCGAAAGCGTGGGCTCGGTGGGGGCGGCGTTGCGCTCCTTGTTGCGCTGTTTGCGGTCGCGCTGACGGCTGCGGCGGTCGTTGTTGCGATCGTCCTTGCGGTCGTTGCGCTCGTCGTTGCGCTTGTGCTGACGGCGGCTGGGGCGGGCGCCCTCTTCGGTCTCGGTGCCTTCGGCAGCCGCGGCTGCGGTTGCATCGGTGCCGGACGGAGCCTCGCCCTCTGCCTTGGCGTCGGCGTTGGCATGGTTGCTGGGTTCGGCGTCGCCCTGCTGCTCGGCACCCTTGGCCCTCGCGGACTTCTTGCGCGTGCGCTTGGGCTTCTCAGTTGCCGGCTGGTCGACGTTCTCGGCCTCGGAAGCGGCATCGGCGTTTGCCTGGGAGGACTTGTCGTCGACGGGCTTGGCCTCAGCCTTGACCTTCGCCTTCGTCGAGCGCTTTGCCGCGGTGCGACGGCTGCGGCCGGGACGGACATCGGCGGGCTCGGCATCGGCAGATGCGGGAGCCTCGGTGGACGGAGCGTCCTGGACCGGGGCATCAACCGTGGCCGTAGGCTCGGCCGTCACCGCTGCGCCCTGGGCAGCAGCTGCTGCGGCAGCGGCTTTCTCGGCCTCAACATACGCCTTGGGCTTGCGGCCGCGACGATGCGGGCGCAGAGCCGGATCAACGACGGGAACCTCGTTGACCTCAGCGTGCACGACGGGCTCAGCGGAGGAAGCGCCCTCCCCTGCCGCAGAACGAGCCGGAGCTTCAGCGACCTCAGGAGTCAGCTGCTCGACGGGCTGCTGCGTCTTGGCTGCCGCACGGCGACGCGTGCGCGGTGCCGGCTTCTCGGCCGACTGTTCGGCAGCAGGAGCCTCGGGGGCGACCGGCGCAGCGAACTCAGTCAATGCCGCGGCCTCGCGCTCGGCAGCGCGACGGCGGGCACGCACAACCTGGGCCTCGCTAATCTGCGCCAGCGCACGGGCCTGCGCGACCTCATCGGAAATGGGGGCCGAAGCATCGGTGGCAACGGGGCGCTTCGCGCGCGTGGTGCGCGTCGTACGACGCTTGGGCTTTTCGGCATCCTCGCCGTCCGCAGCAGGCTTGGCCAAACGACGCGTGCGCTTAGGCTTAGCGGGAGCAGCCTCCTCGCTAGCAACGGGCGTGGTGGGCGCGGCGGCCTTAAGCGCCTCGGGAGCCGAGACCTGCGCCGGCGCGGAAAGCACGGCCTGGTCCGACGTAACCGGTGCAGCGGGAGCCGTTTGCGTCGTCGTTATTTCGTTTTCTTGTTGTTGATCAGACACAGTGTTTGCTCAACTTTCTTTTCAAGCCCTGTGATCACATGCTCCCTGCATAAACCTTCAGGGCGGCTAAACAGTCTAGCTCCGTCAAATACCGACGGACATCATTGATCTGTATAGAGATGATTGTGTTATATACGCAGCGTTAGTGTAACACAACCGCAACCACCTGCAACTTAGTCATCGGGGACGTTCTTAAACGACTAGTCAAAAGGGATGCTCTTTACAAAGTTCCGGCGTACACCATCGCCACATCAAAAGCTGCGGTGAAATAGTTCCCAAATCCCGGCCGGCACCCCTCAAGCAGGAACCATTCCACCGCAACTCATAAGAAGAAGGCAGATCAAGCCTCAAGCATCGAGAAAACGGAACAGCTAAGGGACAAGGGCATCGGCCCCAAGATCGATGTGCCACGAATCGCGCCCATCTACTACGTTTGCCCCCGCACCCCTGACCATACTCACTATTTTTCGAAAGTCGCAGACCTGCTACCTGCGGTTTTAATATTGTGATTTTCGGCGTGGTTCGGGGTACGCACTTAAACGTAGTAGATGCCCCCGATTCTTGGCAGAAGGTATCCCACCGCTCCTCCACGGGACAAAAATGATCCGTTTTCCTCCGTCCCCTAGGGTCATTTTCAAAACTATGGCTGTTTACTACGATGAATCGCTCAACCACGACCACGCCAAAAACCGAAATAATAAAACCCCAGCTAGATGGCTTGCACTTTTCGGTGAAAAGCCCGTGTGATTGGAATCCCTCGATTCATCGTAGTAAACCGGTATAGTTGCGATTTGGTAGCATTTTCCAGCAAGCCAAATTGTCTCGCTAAACGCAAAAAGCCCGACCTCCGCATGGGAGATCGGGCTTTCGAGGCTCAGTCAAACCAAACCAACGCAGTCAAACGACCAGCGCTTACATCTGCTCGGGGGCAGAAACGCCAACGAGGGTAAGCACCAGGGCGAGCGTCACACGGACGGCGTCGCAGGCGGCCAGACGGGCGCGCGAGAGCTCAGGGTCGACGGGACGGCCCTCGCTCGGAAGGACCTGGCAGGCGGCGTAGAAGCTGTGGAAGTCGCCAGCGAGCTCCTCGGCAAAGTGCGTCAGGCGGAACGGGGCGCGATCGCGAGCACAGCTACCGATGAGGTCGGTGAGCTCGTTGAGCTTACGCGAAAGGGCAAGCTCGGTCGGGTCGGTCAGCAGCGAGTAATCGACGTTCTCGCCAATAGCCTTCTCGGCGACGGCCTTCATGCCCATCTCGGCGGCCTGCTCGGCGGTAACGTCTGCGGCACGACGCAGGATGGAGCACACGCGAGCGTGAGCGTACTGCACGTAGTACACCGGGTTGGAGTTGTCGCGCTTCTTGACGGCCTCAATGTCGAAGTCGACCATCTGGTTGGAGCTCTTGGAGATGAGCGTGTAGCGGGCGGCGTCAGAGCCGACCTCGTCGACGAGTTCCTGCAGGGTCACCATGGTGCCCTTGCGCTTGGACATACGGACGGGCTTGCCGTTGCGCAGCAGGTTGACGAGCTGGCCCAGCAGAACCTCAAACTTGCCGGGATAGCCAAGAGCGTCACAGACGCAGCGGACGCGCTCGATGTAGCCGTGGTGGTCGGCGCCCCAGATGTCGATGACGTGGTCGACGCGCTGGAACTTATCCCAGTGATAGGCAACGTCGGAGGCGAAGTAGGTGTACTCGCCATCGGACTTGATCAGGACGCGGTCCTTGTCGTCGCCCAGGTCGGTGGAGCGGAACCACAGGGCACCGTCCTTGGTGTAGAGGTAGCCCATCTTGTCGAGCTTCTCAAAAGCGCGGTCGACGGCGGAGGTGCCGGCGGTCTCGCCCTCGGTGTCCTTCACGTACAGAGAGCGCTCGGAGAACCAACGATCAAAGTCGCAGTTGACGGCGTGGCAAAGGTCGCGCATGTTGTCGACCATCTTTACGTAGCCGCGCTCGCGGAAGCTCTCCATGCGCTCCTGCGGATCGGCGTTGACCCACTTATCGCCGTCGGTGCGCCAGAACTCGGCAGCCTCGTCGATGATGTAGTCGCCGCCGTAGGAGTCCTTGCCCAGAGTCTCGGCAAAGTTGTCCTGATACGGATGGGTCTCGGGATGCTCGTCGCTCTCGTCGGCAACAAAGGCGTCGCGGTCGGCGATCAGAAGCTTGTGAGCCTCGTCGATATCCACGCCCTGCTTGGCGATGATGTCGGCAAGCTGCATATAGCGCGTGCTGATGGAGTTACCGAAGGTGTTCATCTGAGAGCCGTGGTCGTTGATGTAAAACTCACGCTGGATGTCGTAACCGGCGTGGTCCATCACACGGCAAAGGGAGTCGCCCAGAGCGGCCCAGCGGCCATGACCGATGTGCATGGGGCCGACGGGGTTGGCGGAGACGAACTCGACCTGAGTCTTCAGGCCGCCACCGACGTTGGACTTAGCGAAGTCCATACCCTTCTCGCGGGCCTCGCCAAAGATGGCGTTCTTGACGGCGACGGAGAGGTAGAAGTTGATGAAGCCAGGACCGGCGATCTCGACCTTCTCGATCGCGGGGTCCTCGGGCATATGGGCAACGACGGCCTCGGCGATCTTGCGCGGGGCACAATGAGCCAGCTTGGCGGACTTCAGGGCCATGGTGGAGGTCCACTCGCCATGAGAAGTATCAGCCGGTCGCTCGATAGCGCAATCGTCAAGTTCAAATGCGGAAAGGTCGCCGGCCTCCTGGGCCGCAGCAAGCGCAGCGCGTACCAGCTCTTCAATCTTCTCGGGCATAGATCCTCCTTGTGTTAAAGCCCCCGAGCTCTTGGTCACTCGTAGGGCAAAAGCCAGAGTTTGTAGCACTCTATCACAAGCGGTAACTACTGTCGCAGGGTAAAGCCAATAGATATTGCATATGCACAAAAATGACTACCGCTCTTGCGCGGCGGTACAAAGTTGGCGGTTTGCCTGCTGTTTATACACGTTCTAGAAATGCATATACGTATGAATAAGCCGTTCTATTTATCGAATACTCTTACCTATCGGAGTTGTGTGCTTTTCCTGCATAAAGTGATGGTTTGCGCACGTCAGCGTGGTATTCTTAACATACGTAAATTCGTATAAGTTGGAGGTAGCATGTTCTCAATCGGTCAACACGTCATTCATCCGGGTCAGGGAGTCTGCACCGTCGTCGGCTTTAGGGACGACACACCGCAGCCCATGTTGTTGCTCGAGACCAAACAGGGACATGCGCAGACGATTCTCATGTACCCCGTGGCGCAGGCCGACCGTCTGCATGCCGCTATCTCCCAGCAAGATGCAGAGCACCTGCTGAGCCACTACGATGAGCTGGAGTGCGACACCTTTACCGAGCGCAATAGCTCGCTCGAGGAGACGCACTTTAAGCAGCAGCTCAAGCTGGGCGCGCCCGAGACGGTTCGCGTGGCAAAAACCATGATGCACCGTATTCGCCAGGCCGAGGAAGCAGATAAAAAGCCCAGCTCCTACTACATGCGCGTACTCAAGGAAGCCAAGCGCCGCTCCATCGAGGAGTTCGCCGTGGCCCTGGGCGTCACCGAAGAGGCCGCCGAAGCCCGCCTAGCCCAAGCCGCCCTCAACTAACCTGCCCACGCCAAAACCACCACAAAGGGGACAGGCACCTTTGTGGTGGTTTTTTCGCTCTAGTCGTTCTAGTAGTATTCATTCTTAGCGATACCTACGAGCACAAGGAGTCTTTTATGGCAGAGCTGCTTTCCGCCGGAATCACCCGCGACCGTGCGTTCGAATTGCTCAACGAGCACAACAAGGACCCGTTCCACATCACCCACGGCGAAACGGTCGAGGGCACCATGCGCTACTTTGCGCGCGAGTTCGACCCCGAGAACGAGGAGTTTTGGGGCATCGTCGGTCTGCTGCACGACCTGGATTGGGAGGAACATGAGGACGACCCCATGAACCACACTATCTATGCGGCCGAGATTCTTGAGGGCGAGGGCGCATCGCCTGAGCTCATCCGCGCCATCCAGACGCACACGTCCGATTTCAACTCTTCGCTGCCCAAGCCCGAGCTGCAGATGGAAAAGATCCTGTTTGCCTGCGACGAGCTCACCGGCCTGATCGGTGCTGCCGTGATCATGCGTCCGAGCAAAAGCGTCATGGACTTTACGACTAAGTCGCTCAAGAAAAAGTTCAAGGACAAGCGCTTTGCTGCCGGCTGCTCGCGCGACGTGATTTCGCAGGGCGCCGAGATGCTGGGCTGGGAGCTCCCCGAGCTCTTCGACCGCACCATCGCAGCAATGCAGTCCTTCGCCCCCGACCGCGACACCTTCCAGGCCTAACATTAAAACCACCACAAAGGGGACAGGCACCTTTGTGGTGGTTTTTCGTTTGCGAGAGGTTTAGGGGCGAACCTGACCGGTGCCGCGGAGCTTGTATTTGTAGGTGGTGAGGGCCTCGGCGGCAAAGGGGCCGCGGGCGTGGAGCTTTTGGGTCGAGATGCCGATCTCGGCACCCAGGCCAAACTCGCCGCCGTCGGTGAAGCGCGTGCTGGCGTTGGCGTACACGGCCGAGGCATCGACCGCATCCAGGAAGCGCTCGCAAGCATCCGTGTCCTCGGCAACGATGGCCTCGGAGTGCATCGTGCCGTAGCGGTTGATGTGTGCGATGGCCTCGTCCTCGTTTGCCACGACCTTCACGCTCATCTCGAGAGCCAGGTACTCGCGACCCCAGTCCTCCTCAGTCGCGGCGACGTAGTCATCACCCTCGGCAAGCCCGGCATCGGCGCATGCGGCGCAGGTTGCCTCGTCGCCGTGAATGAACACGCCGTGGTCATGCAGCACGGCCACGACCGCAGGCAAAAACGCATCGGCCACAGCACGGTCGACCAGCAGCGACTCGGCGGCATTGCACACGCCTACGCGCTGGGTCTTGGCATTAACGATAATGTTGAGTGCCTTATCAAAGTCGGCGGATTCATGCACGTAGATGTGGCAGTTGCCCGTACCCGTCTCGATCACCGGCACGAGCGACTCGCGCACGCAGCGCTGGATCAGCCCTGCACCGCCGCGCGGAATGAGCACATCGACGATACCGCGGAGCTTCATGAGCTCGCCAGTGGCCTCGCGGTCGGTGGACTCGATCATCGACACGGCCTCGCGCGGGAAGCCCTTGGCCTCGAGCGCATCGGCCAGCAGCTCGGCGATCATGGCGCACGAGTGATAGGCCAGCGAACCGCCGCGCAGAATGCAGGCGTTGCCAGTGCGGATGCAGATGCCCGCAGCATCGGCCGTCACGTTGGGACGCGCCTCATACACCATGGCGACCAAGCCCAGCGGCACGCTCACGCGGGTCAGATCCACGCCGCTTGCAAGCACGCGGTGGTCTAGTACGCGGCCGACAGGATCGGGCAGCTCAGTGAGCTTCTCCAGGCCGGCGGCCATGCCCTCGACGCGCTCGGGCGTCAGCAGCAGACGGTCGAGAAGCCCCGCCGAGGTGCCCGCATCACGCGCCGCGGACATATCGAGCTCATTGGCGGCAACGATGGAATCGACGCCGTCGCGCAGCGCCGCGGCCATGGCGCGCACGGCCTCCTGGCGCTGGACATCGCTCGCCGTGGCAAGCGCGCCCGAAGCGGCCTTGGCCTCAACGGCAAGATCGTGAACGTAGGTGGCTATATCGACCGACATGAACGGCCCTTTCTCTTAGATGTTTGCCAACCATGGTAGCCGATTTGCACGCATCCTCGCAGACGGCGGTAGAATTGGTCAACCCGAAACACCGCAACGAATGGAAGCATCACATGGCGCTCATCACTTCGTACCACGTCCCCGGCCTCTACGTCGAGGACCACAGCATCGACGTCCCCCTCGACTGGCGCGGCCTGGAGCCCATGCTTTTGGCCGTCGGCAGTACCATGCGCCGCGGCGCAATGCCGGCGCCCATCGCCGGTGCACCCGAAAGCATCAAGCTCTTCTACCGCGTGGTTTGCGCGCCCGACCGCATTAACGACGACTTGCCGCTCCTCCTCTTTTTGCAGGGCGGCCCCGGTGGCGAGAGCCCGCGTCCGCTGTCGCCCACAAGCGATGGCTGGATCGAGGAGGCCGTCAAGCATTTCCGCGTCGTGCTGCCCGACCAGCGAGGTACCGGGCGCAGCAGCTGCGTAGACGGGCGTACGATCGCGGCTCTGGGCGATCGCGCCGAGGCAGCAGGAGCCGATGCCGCACGCTCGCAGGCGGACTTTCTCAAGCGCCACCTCGCCAGTTCCATCGTGCGCGACTTTGAGTACCTGCGCCTGGTGGGCTTTGGCGGCAAGCCCTGGGTCACACTCGGGCAGAGCTACGGCGGCTTTTTGACGTTGAGCTATCTATCGCTTTTCCCCGAGGGCGTAACGGCAAGCTTTACCTGCGGCGGCATTCCGCACGTGCCGGCGAGCGCCAGCGAGGTCTACGCGCACACCTTCCCGCGCATGGCGGCCAAGACCCAGCAGTATTATGACCGCTACCCCGCCGACGTCGAACGCGTGGCGGCCCTGGCAGATGCCCTCGAGGAGCAAAAGCCCGCACTGCCCGACGGCTCGCCGATGACGGTCGAGCGCCTGCAGCTCATGGGCAGCGACTTTGGCATGAAGCCGAGCTTTGAGCGCATGCACTGGATTATCGACCACGCGTTTGTTGATGGCGACGGTACGTTGAGCTGCGGTTCCTCGGTATCCGACAGCTTTTTGATGCACGCCTTCGAGCGCACCAGCACACGCACGAATCCGCTGTACTGGACGCTGCAGGAGTTCATCTACGCCGATGGCGACACCATGCCCATCCGCTGGGCCGCGGCAGAAGAGAAGGCACACCGCGCCGAGTTCGACACGCTCGCGCGCCCGCTCATGTTTACCGGCGAGGCCATGTTCCCGTGGATGTTTGAGCAGATGCCTGAGCTCAAGCCCTTCAAGCTCGCCATGGATCTGCTGATGGAAGACACCAGCTGGGACAAGATCTACGACCCGCAGCGCCTGGCGTGCAACGAAGTACCACTCCAGGCTGCGGTGTACTTCGACGACATGTACGTGGATTCGGGCCTGCAGCTCGATACGCTCAGCCGCATTGGCAACTCGCATGCCTGGGTGACCAACGAGTTTGAGCACGATGGCCTGCACGGCAGCGCGGTGTTCAAGCACCTCTTCGACGAAGCCCTCAACCGCGGAGACCTGCGCCGAATCTTCTAGCAAAGGAGTGTCCCCAACTGCCGGCACAGACGATATGAGCAGGACATAAAAACATTGGGAGCCCCCGGCATGAAAGACCGCGGATTAGGCCGACAATGGTGAGT
>ENA-OQEY01000758-OQEY01000758.1-human-gut-metagenome-genome-assembly--contig:-NODE-758-length-17318-cov-4.203700_pt1 | contig 17318 bp, 29 predicted proteins | sample MGYA00242801_ERZ504647 | MGnify/ENA primary metagenome ERZ504647 (study PRJEB26092, sample SAMD00036204) | human gut metagenome | host: Homo sapiens | study: EMG produced TPA metagenomics assembly of... | reverse complement strand
AACCGTCTTGCCCCACATCATCTATGCCAACCAGTTTATCTCCATGCAAATCTCTCCACTCACCCCTCCACACTTTCTTAACCTGCTCCCGGCTGACGGGGCGGAGGGCGGTGAGGGCCAGTAAGAACACCTCTTTCTGTTCGTCAAGCTCCTTTTGAAGTGCTTCCGAACACGATTCCCAATATGTATCAGTGTCCTGTGTGGCTTCTTCCAACCATTTAATCGCTTCTTCCCTCGTCATGCTCATGTTTGACACTCCTTTACCGATTTTTCGTATTCCGGATCGCCCTCCACATAAGCGCAGAGAATAACGTCCGCAAAATTTCCAAAGCCAGCGTTTTGACTAATTCTTATTTCCGCCCAAATATATTGTATTTCGCGTTCACCTAGTGCTTGGTGTTTCTCTTTTTCCGGATTGAAGTTGTAGCAAAGCACTCTCCCGTTATAGGCACTGAGAATTTTCATTGGAGACCTAACTCCAATCTCGCTATATAATTCGTTGACAGTCATGCTCATGGCTGGGCCTCCTTCCTTTTCTCCAAAATCATGGTGTTCCAGGCTTTCTTCACACCGTTTTTTCCTTTGCTTCTGGGCACCCAGGGGCTTTCCAGTCCACATCGTAAGCAAACCACCTTGTTCCCCTCCGGCCCAGACCACCACTCACGCCGAGTTCCGCCACACAAGCAAGGCTCAAACTTGATATTTTCATCCTTGATGAGCTTGTACCCCTGGCGTTTGGCCTCGGCCTTGAGTTCTTCCAAGGTCAACGGCTCGTTGGCAGGGACATTCTTGCCCTTCGCACCCTCGTTCGGCTGGGTGAGGGTGGACTGTAGGGCTTTCCTTGCCCAGAAATACGCCTTGGCCTGCTCCTCGTTTTCTGGTACAGCAATCACAAAATACTGATACGCTTTTTCGGCCTCAGTCATTTTTCGTCGTCTCCCATCTGTTCTCACTTTTACTCCATATTCTTCTTCAATAGCCTTAATATGCATGGGGCATTTTGGATTCGCTTTACATTTAAGACAATGCCCAGTTTCTTCGTACATTTCCTGTCTGGTAAATGCCTCGTCGTAATCACATATCCTTGTCATATAGCGCCTCCATCCTCTCCATCACCATCTGCACGGCCTCGTCCGTCATGGCTTTTCCGCATTTTGGACAAGTCTCTACTACCATCTTTCAGCGCCTCCTCATATCCGTTCCCCATGCGCTTGGAACCCCAGCTTCACAGAGGACCTCCACTCCGCCTTTAGCCTCGCTTTTAATTCGTTCACAAGGCCGGTACACATAGACTTTGTGTGCTGTGTCGTATCGTATTCGCACAGATAAGTGTTGTCTGATGATATGCCAAACCCGACATACATACCCACTTTGTCGGCCCATTCGACAATGGAATCGATCGCGGTTTTGTGCTCGAGATAGTACGCATCTAAGTCAGTAATATTTGTTGCAAGTACGAATGAGCCTCGCACAAATTTTCTATTGCTCATACAGCGCCTCCAATCTCTCCATCACCATCTGCACGGCCTCGTCCGTCATGGGAGCGCCGCAGTAACCGCAAAAATTCAAGAAGTTATCCGGGCTTTGCTTACCACACTTTGAACAGTAAAGGTCGTCATACTCGCACCTCTCGTCAATCGTGACCTCGTGCTGTTCGCCCATGTCATCAAAGCCCTTAACGCGTCGAAAGCCCCCACGGTGCTTATGACGCTTTACCCACTCACCCCTCCACATCTTCTCCACCTGCTCCCGGCTGATAGGGCGGAGGGCGGATTCTATAAAATCAATCAGCGCGTTGTAATCCCGAACGTCTTTATTGTTTGAATACATAAGCCGACCTACAGCGGCTTTCAATTCAATCGCTTCTTCCTTCGTCATGCTCAATCATCCTCCCTTACAAACGCCGTATAATCCGCCCACTGAACAATGTCTATCTTCTGCTGTGGGTACACGGACAAAACCCATATGCCGTCCCGATACCGACAGGCATACATGGAGTTGGTATCGGCCTTTTTCCCGTAGTACAGTCCCGGTGTCTTGGGCGGGTCTGTCTTGGCATCATGCCACAGTTGTTCTTCCCACATCTGGTGGCGAAGTGCGGCAATTGCAATCTCAATAGCCTCGGTGTAGTCCAGCCCGTCATCCCGTTCATCCCATTCCATAGACCATTTACAGATCGGGTATTCCAGCAGCTTGAGAGCTTCATCCAGCGTCATACTCGTGGCTGACCTCCTTCGCGTTCAGGATGTCAAGAGCACTTTGCGGCCATTTTGTGTCTGAATTCCAATGGGGGACTTCATGTTTCATACGGTAGCACTCTACAATACATCCGTCCATATCAAGTTCGGGAACGGCCCATGTAGAGGCAAGGTATGTATAATCGTCCATCACTGGTTTCCCATCCTCGTAGATTGTTCCGCCAGTATATTCCCAATCGCTGTGTAGACCAGCAGTGGCCCATTTAGGTTTTTTCTCTTGAATAAGCCTTGCTGCCTTATCCCAATCAAAAACCATTAACTCTTTTCCTCTGTTGGCCTCTCCCATGGCAAATGCCATCCAAGTATTCATGTCGCTTCCTCCATTTTCTTCAATTTCCTGGCGTGTTCACACTCATTAGTCCCGCAATAATCCTCCTTAGCTCCATATACTCTAAACAAACATGGCTCATCAGGATGGATACAAAGTTTGCAGCCTCTCGCTTCGGGATCAAATTCCACTTCCCAATTCAGATTGTTGTTGTACTCACATCCAAGACAGGAACTCTTGTCATAATCAAACCTGTCGTTTGCACATGCATAGCAGATGTTGTTTGTCGCCAGCCGTAAATTGTTCAAATACTTAACTGCGATGTCTCGCTGTTTCAAGACACGATTATATTCCTCTCTGGATACCGCATCTTCGCCCATTTCATACAGGCTGTTCGCATACACATATCCATTTTGCTTGATGATCGCAACGAGCCGATCAACTTTGATGTACTCTCCGTCCATACTACTCACCCTTCCTTTATCTAACTACATAAAAGAATTCACTATGGCTGCCGAAATCAACTTTAATTGCTTCTTTCTCCTGAAACACTGTCTCCCAAGATCGGAGATAATAAACTTTGTATCCCATGTCAGCGCAACGTCGGAGTATCTCGTCGTAGCACTCCTTTGATTGATCCTCATTAGACAAATTTTCATTTGCTTCAAAAATCTTCTTCGCTTTGGAATTCTTATCCTCAAAATACAATGTCATTGCCTCACTCCTCCAGCGTTTCGTTTTCAATCAGCTCTTCAATCATCGGCCTACATTTCTCATGTAACTCATCGAGAGTTGATTTATCTGTGAGCGTATCAAGAGTAACCGGCTGACATAAAATCTCTTCACAGAATCGCCGCAGGGAAGAAAAGTCTTTCACCAAAACAAATCCTGTGTACGCTGACACTAAAGCTGCTTCTTTTGTCGTCATCCAATCATATTCCTCCTTCGTCATTCTTTTTTAGAAAACATTTTCTGGAGTAGCCGACGAGCCTCGAACTCGCAACCCTCTGCTTGGAAGGCAGATGCTCTACCAATTGAGCTACGGCTACATGGTGAGGGTGTTGCCACCCTCTTGATTTTTGTGGGCGATATGGTATAATTTGGTTGCCCATCTGGGCAGGAAAGGAGTTTTCCTATGTTAGGAGAATTTTTGTTTCTGCCAGTCCTGATGAAAGTCAATGCAAAAAGGCAGTAAGCTATAAAGCAGATCCTCAGACTGCTTAAAGTGAGACGCTCCATCACAGAAGTGTGCAGTAGTTGGTACACACAATCTTTTCATTACTTAATGTACTACGAGTATCAGCTGTAATCTCGGTTACACCCCTGCTTACCATTAGGTAACACACAATATTTAGGGGCTCTGAAAAGTGCGTTGCAATGGAGTTCAGGAAAAGAAAAGTGAGGAGAAACACCGGTGAACTACCACCGGTGTTTTCTTTTCTCCTGGATATGGCTCACCCACAAACCATATCCAAGATGGCAGGGATGGTAGGATTCGAACCTACGGGCGGGTGATTATCTCACCCTTGTCGGAGTCAAAGTCCGATGCCTTACCGCTTGGCGACATCCCCATATTGTGCGCTTTTATTTATCGGTTCTCCACAAGTGCGCTAACTCCCGCCAAGTCTGTCCTTGGTGTCTGTGGTATCTCATGAGGCTGTGAACCACCTATTTCTTTGGTGGCGGGGTATTCACAACTTCCCACCTCATGAGAGTGGTACTCCCTATGGGATTTGAACCCATGACCTACGGATTAAAAGTCCGTTGCTCTACCCATTGAGCTAAAGGAGCATTATGGTACGCCCTCCTGGAGTCGAACCAGGCTTAACCCTATCAAGGCCCCTCGCGTATAAGACGAGTGCTCTAACCGATGAGCTAAGGGCGCATATTATGCGGAGAATTTTAGCTCCGCATTGTAAAATCATCTTCATTCTCCATTATGATTTTCTTTTCTTTCTTTGATTCTTCGCTCAACCTCTTTATCGTTTTCATCATCCTGATAATATTTGTACTTCAGAAGCATAGGCATCCAATCATCTTTTGCCCGCTCCCACATCAAATACTCGACCCAAGCAGGCTCTCCTCCACTTCTTTCGTCCGACATAAATGGTTCATTTATATCTCGGTAAGCACAAGCATCGTTTATGATACAAGATTTTCCAAAATCATCTTCTACTTGGATAAGCAACTCTAAGACCACAAGCCGTTTCGCAAGTCTTGTGAGCCATTTATTAAACCCCCTGAAAAGTTCATCAAACATCACACCTTTCGTGTCCGCAGCTATTGATAGTAGATATACTTCCTGATACTCAATCGGGATTTGGTTTCCTAATTCATCTTGACTACACCAGCTAGAATAGCCTTTCCTTTGGTTAGCATGAACTTCTAATTCAGGAACGCGGGGAAGATGATTCAATACAGTAGACAATATATATTGACATTCAGCTTGTGTCCTACCAGGAACCCAAACTTTAATCGTCCCGATAATATGCCCCCAATATCCCATGTTTCCTCCTTTGGAAAATAAAAAGAGAGCTAAACACATTTAGTGAATAGCTCTCTTAAATAATTACTCTTAAATAAATTCGTGACTCAACACGAGCTGTTATTCATTTGTATCTTCTGTTTCTTCGTCTACTTCTGCATCTTCAGATTCGGATAATCCGAGCATCTCGGCAGCAACTTCAGCAGACATACCGCTCTTATAGACAATATCGAATAGTTCTTTCATCTTTTGCTTTCGAGTTCTTCTGGGTGTTTTCGGCTTCGGGTTGAGGATCTCTTCCTTCTTATTTTCCAGGGATTTGATCCTGTCCTTCTTATCCTTCTCTTTCCGGTCGAACTCAGCCAAAACAGTTTCTCTACGCTCATTCAGAGCTACAATCTCTTCTTTAATAGAGATAATCTTTTGGTCAATCTCAGCCGCACGTTCTTCCTTTGATCTGATACGCCGTTCTGCCACAAAAATCACTCCTTAAATAGTTGTTTACATCTTTTTTCTAGCTCTGCTTTTCGCGCAGGCCGGAGATAATGTGCGTATAGATACTCCTTGCTGATATAGTACCATTCATTGCCCTCTTTGTCAATGCGAAGTTTGTCGTTTATTGGATGCGGATAAAGTCTCCAAACATATTCTTTGTTGCCCCAATCTTGAAGCCAAATCTTTCTAACATTGTAATCTGAGTAATCTTCGATACCATATTCCAGATAAACGTGAGCTTGTCCTTCTCTTGCACTGAGCTCATTGATTGTACAATCGTTCGCTCCGGCATACATCCAAATAGCAATCTTTGGTTCAGTTGTTTTACATCTCCACCCCCATATTGTAGCAGGATAATTTAATTCAGAATAATAAGTGCATCCGCCCGTAACTGCTCTGTGGTCGATAAACAACTTGGCATACAAATCGAATTTTTGAGCAATTTCTTGTTTATCGGCATAACTTCTATCTCCTGTGGCGTAAGGGCCTTTATAAATGCTTCTTGCTTGCGTATGCCCTTGTGTAGATAAATATGCAAATGAAGCCAGCCCCGCAAGAAAATTCCAACTCATTTTCTTACACCATCCTCTTCAAAATACACGCCAAGTTTACTTGCTTCGTATAATGAAATTCGGTTTGTTTTTCCGTGCGGAGACGGCACAACATATTTTGCTAACCAAATTTCTTGTCTTTCCATGTTGATACAGCCCCATGAATTAAATTCTGGCATATACACAGGGCGATGATCCTGCCCCAAAAGCTCGCGATAGGGTATGCCTCCGTTCGGATTGTTTTTTACATCCAAATCTTCTTCGTCATGGGGAGTAGCATAAAGTCCCGTGATAAATGCTGTAGAAAGAGGTATTTTGTCACCGTTTTCCAGTGCAATAAAATCATGTTCTCTATCTACCACCCCGAAACAATGTTTGGCTGTTACATAGACGGGCTTAAAAGTTTCCCTTCGCTCCATTACTTCTTCGTATGACAAAGCTCCATTTCTAATGAAACTCCCATCATCCGTTGGAAGTTCTATTTGAGGTTCTATAATTTTGGATACTTCTGATTCTTCTTTCTTTTCAGGTGTGACAGGAGGAGCTTCTTCAATCATAATTTTCTTTATAGTTTTCTTGAATAAAGTCCAGTTATCTTCACCGTAAGGAGATAACCTACGAAACTCTGCTTTTCTTCTTTTCCCTTCTAAATTTCTGTCTCTGCTTGCGGCGATAATATCCTTGTGTTTCTCAACGTATTCTGCATAACTAATACCATTTACTCTCTCAAAATGTTTTTCATAAGAATCTACGTCTCGATAGTAATTACGAAGAATCACAATAAGGGGAAGTATTCCCAAAGCCCCCATAAATAGGGACACATTCACTAATTCGGGCTCACCAGCAAGGGAGCCAAAAATCATAAAAAACAGGCTTCCTCCTACAATTAACACTACAAGGAGCTTGTGTTTCCAATGCAGTTTTGGCTTCTCTTCCATGATCCACTTCCCCTTTCTATTAAAAATATATGTATGATTCACAAGATTATCCACGCTAATCATGATAAGTAGCGCATTTACCACGCAGATCTTCTACCTCTGCGTCCTCTCCCTCTTGAGCCTGTCGTTCTAGGCTTGGAGCTGTTCCAGGGCGTCCGCTGCTTCTCTCAGCAGCTCAAAAACCCCGTGGTAGTTCACTTCGGTAAACTCCCCATTGTCTACGGCGTCAACACCATCCCATTCCAACAGGCGGTCTTTCAGCTTTTCAATGTCCATTCCGTGGATTGAACGCCATTCTCCCCGTGCTTTCTCCACCTGATCCCTGATGGGACTGAGGACATCTTGTGCAGCATTGATTGTTTTCATCCGATCATCTTCCATCATCAAAACTCAACCTTTCTTAGTCATCATCCCACGTCGGTGGCTTCTTCCGAGTCTTCATGTCAGGCTCTTGTGCGTTTGCCTCCTCCATAGCAAATCTTGTAGTTCGTTCTGAGATATCATATCTTGGAGATAAAATTCCGCAATCGAGCAAAACATAAGGATCTCCAAAAAGAAACTGCAAAATCCTACGCTGATGGATGTTGGGCTTAAAAGACCCTTGCTCCCACCGACAGATCATCGGATAGCTTTGGACGCAAATCTTTCCTAGCTGAGTTTGGTTAATACCAATAGCTTTACGGCCCTCTCTAATTTCTTCTGGAGAATATTCAGGAGGCTTACTAAAATCATAGAGCTTCCATACTGGGAATTGTCTCTTGTTTCTGGCACCTCCATTGACCATTTCACCGTGTTCTTCCATGATTCTGAGAAACATTGCTTCTAAACTAAATTGTACATCAAGATCATAGCCTTCGTCAATCTTTTTTAGAATTTCTACAAAGGCTTCCTGCCTTCCTTCTTTTGTTCTTGCAAAGATGGATACCCGCTGCATATCTGTGCCTTCAAGCACCAAGTGCATGTCGTGCGAATATCGGATTTTTAGGACTTTTTTCATACGCATTTCCTTTCCTAACTTAACCTTATCATGCCGTTTGGCATGTTTTTCGGCCCTATATGTATTCATCACCGGGGTATATCGGTTGTTTCTCTTGATGACATCAAGAGAGCGCAATGCGCCGTTCGTTAAGTTATTTCTTATTCCCAATCCGAGGAATCATCCTGGGATTTCGATACTAAATCGTTGTGAATCGCTTCTTCAACGCTCTTCCCAAATTTCTCACTAAAACGGGCTAACATATTCTTATGGCTCTCAGGCTCGATTTTGTGGAAGTACGCAAGCTGCCCATTCAAAATCTGTACATCATGAAGAGGCCAATCCTTCCCGTTCTTTTTATCCATCATATAGTTACACACCATCGCTTTGATTCTGCGCTTCTTCTGATGGCCGAGCGTAATGTTGTTGTCCTTATTGATGATGACGCCAAGATGGAAGTTCTTTCCGCTCCGTGATTGATATTTCGTTTTCTTTGTATTTAAAGAGAACGGAGCACCGAAGTATTCCAAGGTATCAAGGATTAGCTTTTGAATCAGCTCAACATCAAATTCATTTCGACACGAAACACAGAGGTCATCGGCATATCGGGTGTAAATGAAATGATCTGATCCGTTTCGTGCGCGAGGGTTGGAAAACTCCCTCAGCATCATGGTCATAGTATGGTCAAATGGAATCATCATAATGTTTGTAATCAGCGGGCTAAACGGTGTTCCCTGCGGCAGACCGCCATCCAAAAACGCTAAACTTAATGCAGCTCTAAGAATATCTTCATAGCCATCTTCAATGATAAAATTGAAAGGGTATGTGGCTTTTAACATATCCATAACAAATTTAGACGTTGTAGAGCCAAAGAAATCATGGAAATCAAAGTAGCTATACCACTGTGATTCATGCCGCTGGTGCGGGCCTCTCTCGTCTATCGTGCTACGATTCTCAATATAAGCATATGCGGATGTATGATAAGTAGCTGGCATAAATTCTTCAAACAAGGATTTGAGATCGCGAAGGGCCTGTGAAAGTTCTTTGTCGGGAGCGCAGATTTTTCTGAGTCCCCCGGACTTCTTAGGAATATAGAAAGTGTTGTAGTGAGTATGCAAATCACTTTCAATCAACCACTTGAAGTTGTCGCAAAAATATTTCAAGCGCAATTCCATCATAGAAATATCTCGCTTCTCCCTAAGTTTGTCTGAAGCATTAACTCTTCGGGTAATCGTACCAGTTTTGTTCCAAAGAATGTAGCTTTTTCCATCCGTCATCCCGGCAAGCATGTCTTCAAAGGTGATCTGCTTATATTTCGGAAGTTGCTTTACTGTTAAGTATACTTTATTCATTGTTTTCCTTTCTACTCTATATGCTGATTAAGTGTTTGTATTTGTTGTATCTGAACCTTCAGGATATAAGACGAACATAGATGTTGATGCAGTTTTGGGTTTCGATTTTCCAGAGGTGGCCAAGATGCAGGTGTTTTCGTATCTTTTATTTTTTGAGTGAGTTTATGAGTTGACATCGCGTGGTGTTTAATGATACCTAGATTTTAATTAAACCAATTAAACTCGGCTTCGCCCTTTACCAAATTCAAAATCTTGATTACATCAAGACTGCTTTCGCGGTTCCATATAGAGATTTTACTGAATTACCATTACGGTGTTATTATTTTCAAAGTCAAACGGATTGACCAAAATCAGTCGCGCTAGATCTTTCCCTTGGAGAAAGTTCATGAAATTCGCAACTGCTACAGTGCAAACCATTCGAACAGTAGGTGCTACTCCAAAAGAAACACCGCAAGCACTCACCGGAGTAGCAACTCTCGCCTCTTCGTTTGTAAAATTCATCGACTCAATGAGGATCTTTTTATCGTTGGGGCTTGTCCATTTTGCGGCACGAGTCTCAGCATCATATAACCCTGTTCTTACATCAATAACCGACTTGATGAAGGGATTGTACTGATTTTCCTCGCAGATCTTCTTTCGCAGTTCGATATCATCAACAGCCAAGAACACATACCCTGAGATTTCTTGTCCAATATATCCTTCAGGGTGGATTTTAATATCCTCCTCTGCTTCGGGGTTGATCTCTACCATAAGATCTTTTAGAGCTTCCACTTTTGGCTGGCCAACATCATTCTGCCTAAACATCTGGTTCGCGATATTCTTTTCCTCTACGAAATCAAAATCATAGAGGTCAAACTTTTTCAATCCGTACCGCATAAGAAGCTCGGCAATCGTAGAACCGACCGATCCGCAACCAATAATGTGAATCCGATCTCTAACTTTTGAGGGGTTAAACAATTCAAGAAATTTACTGCAATCCATCCTCGTAGTCCTCCTTTTCATCGTAATACTCTTCGGTTACGCGGTCGTAGTAGTCCTCAACATCTTCTGGAGAAGTATAATAGCGCGACCGTACCAGCCCTTTCGCCTCATCAAGGAACTCTCCCATGTCGATTCCGTCGACCGAGTATTCGATATCTTCGTCTTCGTAACAGATATCGTATTTCATGTCGTAGAGTTTGAAATAGACATCGTAGTGTTTGTTGAAGATTGCAAAGATATAGAATTCATCCTGTTTCAGTTCCTTCAGATATTCTCTCTGGTCACGCAAATCGGTTCCTGAAGGATTCACTGGCATCTTCACATGGCTGTGCCCTTGAAAAGAGAGGTTGTTGTAGACCTCACCAGGAACTTTTTCTTCCCAATATGCAAGCTCAAGAGGATCTGTAGTTACAGTAGCTCCTGTGACATACTGGGGATACACAATAATATCCTCGATCCTGTATTTTCCTTTTTCCAGCCGATGCGCAACGCCATGCCACGCGACTTCACAATTGAAACCTTCTACTAGAAGAATGATTTTTGTGTACGCTCTCTCGCTGAAAATGATTTGTGCTTTTTCCTCCCCCTCAATCTTGGGTGGACGGATCTCATATTTGAACTGTTCCGTTTCTCCGAAGTCTTTCTCATTTTGGAGAAAATCTTTGAACTCAACAACACACTTATCAATGTCACTCTTATCCATTTTGATTCTCCGCATTTTGTTCCTCCTTGAGTAGTCTGATTATATTCTCTGCACTATAGTATTTCTCTTTGTACAAGAAGGGCGCACCATTTTTATTGAAAATCGATTCAGATAAAGCGGTGCAAACAGCACTATCTGCCAGATTAAGACTCTTTGCAGATGAGATCATAGTCATGATAGCGCTATAAAAATCACCTGATAAAGCAATTTCTGTAAACGACTCAACAAACCCTCCAAGACAACCAAACCTCATAATGTGAGGATGTTCTACACTGTTTTGCTTCATTCTTTTATCACACTCTGCGTTGCGGCCTGGTGACACCTTCAACCCGATCATGGTGAAGGCAGAGTAGGTATAAAGAGATACTGTTTTATGCTTCCAAACGGCCTCAAAGAGTATCTTAGCATCTTCTCTGTTCGGAGCAAAATTATATAGTGAAGACTCCCCTTTAAGAACCACCTCTAATAATGCAGGATCTACATTTGAGAGCGGCTGTCTAAGTGATATGACAAGCTCACCGAGCTCGTCGCCACGATGCAATCTAACACCTTTGAGATCCTTTAAAAAATTCGTAATTGAAGGAATCTCTTCTTCGCAGCTTAGATTTGATTTCATATTCTGAATAACTAAGGATGTTTCTTCAATCTGTTCGTTTAAGCCCCGAATCTCTGCAAGTAGATTCCGAATATTAACTTCATGCATTCTAATAGTATCATGCCAATGCTCTATGTTATCAGTATAATGCTTCAATTTTTGCTCAATCATACCATCGGCATATATTTGAAGTGCGTTGCGAAGCTGGATTTCTCCATACGTCTTTTCATACCAATCCTCAATCATTCCAACGGCCTCTTCGTATTTTGAATCGGACAAATTTTTTAGGACAACTTTATCCAAGTCAGTGAGATCATCTGTTGGAATAAATTTCTTCAGTCCTTGAGGAATTGCTGACAAAAACCGAAAAACTTCAAAAAACAGGAAATTGCGGTTATATGTTAAATCATAAGTGTTTTCAGAAACCCCGATCTCCGCTCTACAATACTGAGAGAGGAAAGCATCCTTCTTCGTATTTTCGTTTCTTAATGTCAAACTTATCGTTACCCGAGTTTCATCGCAGTTTATAAATACATCACGCTCGATTTCGTGTTCTAGCATCAAAAATGTAATAATGTTTTCACAAACGACTTCAGCGTGATCTAAATAACTCTCAACAGAACACCGGTTCCGGGTCATAACTTTTCCTTTAAGAAACTCATTTACGTCTTGTGAGAAAATTTTTCGCGATCCCCACAAATCCATTTATTTCACCTCGATTTTGTTTGAATCTCTATATGCTGAATATGTGAGTATAAGGCCTCCGACCTGAAGAGTAAATTTGTTGTTCTGTTTTCTGGGGAGGATTGCGGGTGGGTGTGGAGTTTTTCATGTTACAAAACTAGCCTTTTGATAGGAAAAATGATGATTAGTGTTGCGGTAGGTTTAGGTTAGCGGTTTCATTATCCTTTTCACGATGTAACTACGCGTCTTCATCGCTCGCGAGGAAAAAAAAAATTTGGTGTCTTCTGCCCCTTTCGCCCCTTACCAAATTCAAAATCTTGATTACATCAAGACTGCTTTCGCGGTTCCATATAGAGATTTATTTAAGCGTTATTTTTCTGAGCAATACTCGCCAAGGTGCAATTCTGTCCGTCTCGAACGCCGTTCTCAGCAAACGTCGTATCAAGTGCTTCCACAGGAACGTCCCTCAAGTTGAGATAGTAGCTTCGCCCGCTCAGAAGAAGCCCGTTTTTCTCAAGCACCTCTCGGATCGTGCTGTTCTCGTTCACAATTGTTTCATCCCGGCGAAGTCCGATCAGTACAACTTTAATCATTTCAAATTACTCCTTTTTTATTATTCTACGGAGAAGGACTCGATATCGATCTCTTCTGCTACAGAAGCAATGAATTCATCTCGCCTCTGGAGAGCCTCTTTGATCTGCGCCTCCACTTCCTTCAGATAGGACAAGCCGACCCCATACATAGAAGCAACATACTCCTTGGTCTCTTCGTTGGTCATTACGGAGGGGAGCTGAATATTGAGGAGAGCACCCGTTTTAAACCCGTTTCCGTTTTCATCGCCTTCGTTGATGACGTAGCTCTCTACGAAGGATGCGCCATACTGAGAAAGGCTCTCCGCATTAGAAGAAGAATTTTCTACGGCGAAAACGACTTCTTTAGAATCATTTTTCTCCTTGACCAAGAACAGAGCATCGGGGTCAAACTCTCTCACAATGGACAAATCACCTTTAGAGAAGTCCATAAAGACGTGCATCATGTTTCCAATAACCTTAACTTTCATGTTTGTTTTACCTCCGTTTTAAGTTGATTTTGTGTTGGTTTACTTAGGTTTTTGGTCCGATTTTATATGTGCGTTTCTTCTGGTTTCCCTCCCCTTTCTTGTATTCATCGATCCACACAACTTTGCCGTTTTTGTAATGCCGGTAGTGTCCTCTTACAGAAAACACACCTTGCGGGCTGCTGTGTTTCCCTGCTGGCAAAACAGCTTCTCGTGTGTTTGAGCGACGTAATATGTATGTAATCCCTTTCGCAGAACGTGAACGCTTGGGGTTATTTTGAGATTCTTTTTTTCCCTTTGGAGAAGCATTCTCATTGCCGGGCGGACTTCCAAAAGCCATAAGAGCCATTAACGAGCTGTACACGGTGAGCATCGTTTGAATTTGTTCTTGATCCAGGAATTTCGCCTTAATTAGTTTCCAACCATTTGCTACCAATTCGAGCTCACAATGTCCAGTGCTTAGCCCTTTTTCGTTGAGAGAGAGCCTCAATCTGTTCCCCTCTCTAATGCATTTTACTTTTCTTTTTACTTCTGGAAATTCCATTTGAATAGACTTCAAAGAAGCAGGAGCTTTTCGCACCTCCTCTTTATGGTTATCTCTCCATGCTAATAGCCACTCGATATCGGCGCTATTGAAAACTATTTTGTTCATCACAGCTTCCCTTTCTCAACGTATAGCATGTAAGACTTCTGATTCACTAACAATATAAATGTTTAACCTTATCTACCTCCCATCGCTTGAATGAATTTCTTCTTTTCATTCTGTCCCCACTCGGTAAGACTAGAATCTGGAACAAACATTGCTACTTCTCCAAAAGAAAGCACAGGGATCATATCTGTCAGCCAATAGCAGAACTGATCTTTGGAGACTCGTTCATGTTTCTCTCCATAAGAAACGATTTGCTTTACGGTTTCTTCAAAAGCAGGGTTCTCTGATACACCAAACTTCTCGTCCATGTAATCAAAGAACCCCTCTTCATCAAATCCCCCTTGGCTATCGGAGTAGATCTCTTTCTCGGCGGCACTGGGGTTCTGCCAATCGCAAAACCAGAATAGCTCTTTCGCAGCACACAAGTTCTGATCCGTTTCCTCCAGAAAATCTTCTGCGGTATAACAGTAACTCAGAACATCCTCTACATCTTCTGCCCACACAAGTTCATCAACGGGGATCTCGTTCATTCCCATATCAGGGATGTAGATTATCTTGTCATAGTCCATGACATCCGGGAATTCTGGTGCTTTGAAGATTGTGCAGCTTTGTCCATCAGAGAGATCAAACAGCTCTTCCATCGTTTGCCCGGCGAACAGCTTTTCTTTCAGTTCTTTCTTGGTAAGCAGCGGTTTCATAACAATCCTCCTTATATTTGTCCCATTAGCCCCGCAACACCTGTACTATACCTCTCATCAAACCAATGCCAAATATCCTCTCTGTAGGTTCCAGAAGAAAAAATAAACCAAGGTGTCTCGATGCACTCAGTCTCAGGATTCATCGGGACATCTCCAAACTCGTCCCACAGTTCCTCCAATTCTGCATCAGTGAAGTGCTTCTTCATATATTAACCTCTCTCATTTTTTTACTGAACCCATTCGTCATAACGCACTGGGCAGCATCCAACGAATTTCTTATCCGAATGGGAGATTGCCCAGTGAATCAGGTACTCAAGGTACTCGTGCCACTTGCTTTCAACCTCTTCTTCCTCATCATCGCACTCAACAGAGACCAAGAGTGAAGGGCTAAGAGTTAAAGCGGGCCGAACCCCATAAGTGTTGCTGTAGTCCCAGTCGCTGTAGCCACCACCGGAGTAAACGCCCCAGACGTAGTTGGTGTCGCTGGTGTACTGGGAGCGGCTGGGCGTTTTCCAAGGCGTTGCGAGCCAGTAGGTCGTGTCAATTTTCGGAATGATGTCGTAGTATTTCCCGTACTGCTCCAGCGTGAGAAGACCGGCGTGGACTCTCGCCATCCCATATTCGTGCTGACCAAGGGTACACTTGAGGTCAAGCTCCATCGGAAGAATATCCTCGTCCAGCTTTGCACCTGCTTGTACCATGTCTTCTAGATAATACCCCTCAAGGTATGCCCTCACCGAGCTGTCCCGGAAGTCATTCGGCGCTACCTTGTAGTCAACCTCATCCTCTCGGAAAGGCATCTCGCAGACCGCATCTGCCTCCAGAACGAAAATGCCTTTGTCATCACCGTCTAGAACGGTGTACGCATGGCCCCAAATCTCGAAGTCCTTTCCGAAAGGGATATCCACGAGCTTCATTTTCTTCATCATTCTTCATCACCCTCCTTAAATGCCGCCAGAAAATCTTCATCAGAGGGAAGTTCGTCAATGCTCCACTCTGCAACCAGCCGAACTCCGCTGTACCCGTTCTCTTCGAGGTCTCTCAGGAAGTAGAATCTGTTCTGCTCTGTGAGCGGTTCACTGCCGAAGCCCCTGTACCCCTCGAAGGTTCTCTTGTCGAGGTCAACGACCCAAGCCCATTCGCAGAATAACCCGTCCGCAGCAAATCCAATCTGGTTCTGGAGCATCATCCCATCTGGGTGGTCATGCACCATCTGAAGTATGTTTGCACCGGTGTCCCTGCTGTACTCGGGATGGTCTTTCTTCATCCGGTCGGCATCGTCCAGCGAAACCATTCCATTGTCATATGCTCCGTACTGTTTCCAAAGAGCCGCCAGTTCATCTCTTGAGATAAATGAACTGTTTCGCAGGGCTGACTTAAACTTCTCCTCGTCCATAGAGCGGAGGAAGTTCAGTGCCGTCATCCCTTGACCTTCAGGGTAGCCATCCCATTGTCCGTACTGGGCGATTTTGTACTCGCCGTCGAGATAAACCGCCGTCAAATTTCTTGTTCCCATCTTGTACCTCCTATTTACTCATTATCCACTTCAAATTCCATGCCCATATAATCCGGTCCAAATGCTTCAAATCTCACTGAAATTGCATAAACTTTTACCTTTTTCATATCAAGTCGATTTCTCATCTCGTGCGGGGTAAAAAGAGTATAGTCAAAGCGACTAGAACCACGCTTTCGCAGATAAACTGGTTCATTTTCCGGTATACGGCACAGTTTTACTGCTTCAATCAACGTAATCATTCTTGTTTCATTCCTCCAGAAGTTTTTCTTCCGTAGTAGTGTTGTGCCATTTCAAACCTCTTGCTTTGTACAGCGGAATCCAATGTTCGTCATAAAATGAGTATCCCGCTCCATCAATCCCAAAGAAGAAGCCCCAGTCCTCGTGATGATAAATTCGAAATCCACATTCACTCATCTTCCGAACTCCATCTTCGTTTTCCAGCCACCAGTCATCGCAGGAATCCCCAAAGGACCACATTGTTCCCCACATAGGCAGCGAACCATCACGTTCAATCTCGAAGTCCTCTTTGCCGATTTGGACTGAATTTCCATCATCCAGCTCAACCAGGTAAATCCCATCAGACCCGGTTAGATTAACGATTTCACCTTCGTGCTCGTCTGTATCCCACTCTTCAAGAAGCTCGTATACATAGACCCTATCACCAATAGTCGGTTCGGTGACTTCTTCCCACTCTTCGGGAGCTTCACGCATCAGCCGGTCGATCATGTCAGTTGGAAACGCATTCATTTCCCTTACCCATTCATGAGTAGCGTCATTTACTGTGACAATCTCGCGTGTCATTCTTATTCCTCCTCAGTTAACTTCTTGAGGTTTTCCATTTTGGAGAACATAGTATGTGTTTTCTTTAATTGTGTATCCGTCTACAAAAAAGCATTTCACATCAGTCCTGTGCCCGTCTTTCCACTCTGCAAGCACAAGCCAACAGCCTTTAGTGCCTTTTGCTTTTCCTTCGTATCCCAGAGCGCAGGCGACGCTTTCTTCTCCGGAAACGGTGGCTGCACTCCAGTCGCCGGTGTTGGTGGCTGCACTCCGGTCACCGGTGTTGGTGGCTACACTCTGGTAGCCGGTGTTGGTGGCTGCACTCTGGTCGC
>ENA-OQEY01000755-OQEY01000755.1-human-gut-metagenome-genome-assembly--contig:-NODE-755-length-17431-cov-8.640947_pt1 | contig 17431 bp, 17 predicted proteins | sample MGYA00242801_ERZ504647 | MGnify/ENA primary metagenome ERZ504647 (study PRJEB26092, sample SAMD00036204) | human gut metagenome | host: Homo sapiens | study: EMG produced TPA metagenomics assembly of... | reverse complement strand
TTTTACGCCAACCAAGGGATGTCATCCCTTGGTTATTTTAAATGCTGTTGCATTTATTAGTTGAATCTAAGAAAGAAAAGAGGAACTGTACAAGAAGTATGTCATGAATTGGAAGATTTATTAAAGTCATGGTATCAAAAAACAAATCCTCAATCTGAAAGGAATTATATTAGCTATATTAGGGTATCAAAAACGACTTGTTGTAATGTCATCTATTTTAACAGTGCTTCTCGTTGCATTCCTGTTAATTGGGTTGACATTCAATTTTGTATTGAGGAAAAGGAGAAAAAATATAAGGATTATTGTGAGAATGTTAAATGCGATGAATATTGGTTATGTATATGCTTACCATTTGAAGAAAATAGAAATATGAATATTATAGATTATAATGGAAAAGAAAATGAATCAATGAACTTCCTTTCTCAATGTTCATTTTCACGAATTTGTATAACTCCAGATTTATTAGGAAGAAATATTAATTGGATAAAAGAAGGCGATTGATTTTATTGATAAAGAAGATTCTCAGTACTGCCAAGGAAGTACTCCAGTACTGTCAAAGGAGTACCGCAGTACTTTCAGGGGAGTACTCCAGTACTTCCACGGAAGTACTGGAACCAGGGAAAATTGTAGTGTTTTAAGTACAGAATGTCTTGCCTGGAGCACTTTATCCTTATATATCCTTCTTCAGTGTGAAGACAAATTCCAGTCCTCCTTTCGGCATGTTCTTGGCGAAGATGGTTCCGCCATGGAACAATACGGCGTTCTTCACGATGGCCAGTCCCAAACCTGTACCTCCTAATTTCCGTGAGCGTCCCTTGTCTACCCGATAGAAGCGTTCAAACAGGCGGTTCAGATGCTCTTCGGGTACTCCCACGCCGGTATCAGAGAAGCTGAAGTAGTAGAATTTCTCATCTTCGCGGAAGCAGTTGATGGTGATTTGTATGTCATTACCCGCATAGGCTATGGCATTGTCGGTCAGGTTGCGGAAGATAGAGTAGAGAAGCGAGCTGCTTCCTGTCAGTATGACTTCCGACGGGAGTTTGTTCACCACAGTGATATGCTTTTCTTCCAGTCCGAGCGCCACCTCGTTCAAAATGTTTTCTACAATCTTGCTCAGGTTTACCTGCTCTTTCTCTACCAGTTCCGGTGCCTCGTCCATTCGGGTCAGCACAGAGATGTCGCGTAGCAGGAAGGTCAGACGGTTGCTCTGGGCATAGCTTCTTTCCAGGAAGACACGGACATTTTCTTGCGGAATGTTCGGGTTGCTGATAATGGTTTCCAGGTATCCCTGAATACTGCTGACAGGCGTTTTCAGCTCATGGGCGATGTTCTGAGTCAACTGACGTTTCAGGCGGGCCTGCTCTTCTTCCTGGGTAATATCGTTGATGGATATTTCGAACGACATATCTTGAAAGATGATACACTCCAAGGTGAACGAGCGAGCGTTCTTGTTGAGGTGCATGGCATACCGCTTTTCCTCTTTGCTGAAATTGCCTTCGTTTCGGTTTAAGAACTCAATGATGGGCTGCAGTTCCGGAATGTCGAAAATTTCATTGGTAGAACGCAGATTACGGTCGGATATGTTGTTGATGTATTGCGTAAACAGGTTGTTGACCAGGATTTCCTGCCGTTCTTTGGTAAAGACACCCAATCCTTCGTGTGAGGTCTGAAGGTGCGAAATCAATTTCTCACGCTCAATGTAGAGTGCTTCTTTCGCCCGGTGCAGGCGTTTGTATATCTTAATGATGTGTTGTGAAATCTCTCCCAGTTCGTTCTTGGGGAACGTTTGCAGGATGTCCATGTCAATCGGTTCGTTCCGGTCGGCCTTCATGGCAAACTGTTGCAGTTTGGTGATGGACTTTCCCAGCTTCCTAGTAAAACGGTAGAAGATGAAAATCAGTACCAGACAGATAATCAGCGCAAACCATAGGTAGCCGGAGTCAGCTTGCAAGTGTTCTGCCAGACTCAGGTTGTAGGGAAGGGCAGACCGTATGATGATGCGGTAGGGGGGATAATAACGTGCGGAATAAAAATATTCCTCTCCCTGAATGCTTTCCGACTGGCGGCTGATGGAATAGCCGCTTCCATACATGAGTGCGTCTTGCACTTCCTTGCGTGAAGAGTGGCTGGCAAAGCTTTTCCAGTTAGCATTTGTATTGTCGTACACGACTTTCCCCGACGGCTCAATAAGCGTCACCCGCAGGTTCGGCATCATGTGAGTCGTCACATAGCTCTGCATGGAGTCAGAGTTGACCCCATGATGATCGGCCAGAAAGTCGCACAGCTGGTTGTTATAGTTTTGCAGCTGCGTATTCAGTAATTCTATTTTGTAAGCCTTTTCGCGTTTGTATTGAAACAGCATGAAGCATACTGCATATCCTAGGAAAAGGAATATGACAGAAAGAAACAGCCTCTGACTGAAAGGGAGGATGCGATAAGAAAATTTTGTCATGATTGTGCCACCGTAATTTATTCACATTCGAAACAGTATCCATAACCGAGACGGGTTACGATACAAGCACCGTATTCACCGATTTTCTTGCGAAGGCGAGTGATATTCACATCAATCGTACGGTCGAGCACGTACACTTCATCGTGCCATACTTTCGCCAGAATGTCTTCGCGGGAGAATACGCGTCCCTGGTTCTGCAACAGGAGCAGAAGTATTTCAAATTCTTTTTTCGTTAATGAAATTTCCTCGTTGTTGATGGTTACTTTCTTCTTCGGAATGTTGACAGACAATCCTTTATAAATCAGCTGTTCGGGCACCTGAGTCTGTACGCCGGCTGTGCGTCGTAACACGGCCTTTACTCTCATGATGACTTCACGCAGAGAGAAAGGCTTTGAAATATAGTCGTCCGCTCCCAGGTTGAATCCGGTCAGCGTATCATTCTCCGTATCCTTTGCAGTGATGAAAATGATAGGAATATTCTGTGTATCCTTGTTCTTTTTCATCATGCTGGCCATTTTGAATCCGGAAATTTCTCCCATCATCACGTCCAGCAGTATCAGGTTGTAACGTGGCAATTCAAGTTTCAAGGCTTCTTCGGCGGAATTGGCAGTATCTACCATGTATCCTTCCATTTCGAGATTGAACTTTAGAATCTCGCACAAGTCTTCTTCATCGTCTACAACTAAAATCCGGTAATCGTTCATGCGTATTTTCTATTAATTAATACAAAATTCAATGTGATTTAGTTTTCGTTACAAAGATGACCCTTTCTTGTTTCGTCCTTATGAAATAGATGTTACATTTAGGTTACAACATGGGCTTGGTAAACTCTCCGGCTATGGAACGGTTCATTTCGCTGCGTATTTCCTTGGGAGTAAGCCCGTGACCGAGCAGGAACATCAGCTTGGTGAGCACGCTTTCCACGGTGGCATCATATCCGCTGATGACACCCGCATCGAGCAGGTGCAGACCGGTTTCGTAACGTGCCATTTCTACCATACCCGTCTGGCATTGTGAAATGTTGACGATGACAATTCCCTTTGCCGTAGCTTCTGCCAGCAAGTGGATGAACCAAGGCTTCTGGGGCGCATTTCCGGAACCGTACGTCTTGAGTACTACCGCTTTCAGACCGGGTGTGTTGAGTACCGTGCGCACGATGTTTTCCTGAATACCCGGGAAAAGTGTCAGGATAATCACATTCGTATCGAAGACATAGTGTGCATGCATGGGCAGGTTGGGATCCACCTTCCGGATACGGTCGTATTCGTACTTGATGTGGATACCGGCCGTGGCCAGTGCCGGATAATTGTAAGAACGGAACGCGTTGAAGTTTTCTGCATTAATCTTGGTCGTACGGTTTCCACGCAACAAGTGGTTCTCGAAGAAAATGCAGACTTCCGGTACTACGGCAGTTCCGTCCGGATGTTTTGCAGCGGCTATTTCGATAGAAGTAATCAGATTTTCCTTTCCGTCTGTACGTAGCACACCGATGGGCAACTGGCTTCCGGTAAGGATGACCGGTTTGCTCAGGTTCTCCAGCATGAAGCTCAGTGCGGAAGCGGTATAAGCCATGGTGTCCGTGCCGTGCAGAATCACGAACCCGTCGAAGTTATCGTAGTTATACTGGATGATTTTGACCAGTTTGGCCCACAAGGCCGGCTCCATGTCTGAGGAGTCGATAGGAGGGTTAAACTGGTAAGAGGAAATGCGGTAGTTGAACCGTTTCAGTTCCGGTACGTTCTCCTGAAGTTGGTCAAAGTTAAATGCCTCTAAGGCACCGGTTTCCGGATTTTCAATCATACCGATTGTACCTCCAGTGTAGATGAGTAATACGGAAGGATAATCTGGTTTTATCATTTGATGCTTCGTTTAGTTTGGCACAAAGATAGCAAAAATATGCTTTGACTGAAAGAATAAGCCGCTAAAAATAGCAGAATGATTAATTATCCTTCGTTTTTTAGCATTTCCAACAGTTTGTCGATGGCCTTTCTGGCATCTTTTTCCTCCTCGAGCAAGGTCACGAATTTGCTCCCGATGATGCATCCGGAGGCGTATGCCGCTGCTGATTCGTAAGTGGATTTGTTGGAGATACCGAACCCGATCATCCGTGGATTCCGCAACTGCATTTGCTTGATACGCTGGAAGTAAGCCTGCTTCTGTGCATTGAATTCCTTTTGTGCTCCCGTCACGGCCGCAGAAGATACCATATAGATGAATCCGTCGGTATGCGCGTCGATTTGCCGGATGCGTTCTTCGCTGGTTTCCGGCGTGATGAGCATAATCACGTGGATGCCGTATTGTTGTGCAATGGGCCGATAGCTTTCCAGGTAATCCTTATAAGGAAGGTCGGGAATAATCACGCCGTCGATGCCGCATGCCTGACATTGCCGGCAGAAATTCTCAAAACCATACTGCATGATGGGGTTCAGGTAGCCCATCAGCACCAGCGGAATGCGGACATCTGTGTGGATTTGCTCCAGCTGGCTGAAAAGTTTGCGGAGCGTCATGCCGTTGCGCAGGGCCTGTGTGGCTGCGTGCTGAATGACAGGACCGTCGGCCATCGGGTCGCTAAACGGGATACCGATTTCAATCATCTGTACCCCTTTCCGTTCTAAGGTGCGGATGACTTCGGCAGTACCTTCCAAAGTTGGGGTACCTGCACAGAAATAAATGGAAAGCACGTGGTCTTTATGTGTCTGGAATAATTGGTCAATGCGATTCATATCAGTAAGTTTTTAGAGGTTGTACTTGTTTTGTTTGAAAGAGTAAATAAAGTCAGAGAGGGCAGCCGCATCTTTCAGGCCGGGAGCCTGTTCAAAGCCGCTGTTCAGGTCGATGCCGGCCCAGCGGGGATGACTGAATTTCAGTAATGCATCCAGGCTTTCAGGCTTCAGCCCTCCGCTTAACAGGAAAGGCGTCTCGCTGTGGTAGTGCGTCAGCATTTCCCAGTCGAAGCTTTTGCCGGAGCCTCCGTATCCGTTGCAGGGAGTGTCGAACAGAAAATAGTCGCAGAAGGCGGCATAGCTTTCCGTAGCCAGTAGGTCATCAGGCGTACACAGGGAGAAGGCCTTGATGACACGTAGGCCAGTCTGTTGCACTTCCCGGCAAAACTCTGGCGATTCCTTTCCGTGAAGTTGAACGTAATCCAATTGCCATGTTGCTACCCTTTCCCGGATTTGCGAGAGGGAAGCATTGACAAACACTCCCACTTTCTGCACCGTCTCCGGCAGGTATTCCGGTACGCCCGGTACATAGCGGGGAGAACCTTCGTAGTCGATGAATCCCATCCAGTCGGCCCCTGTTTGCTCCACCTGGCGGATGTTCTCCGCCTCCCTCATGCCGCACACTTTGACAATCATAAGGCTACAGATTGAAGAAAGTCCGACAAAGCCTTTTCCGGTGAAGGCGTTTTCATGAAGGTTTCTCCCATCAGGAATCCTCTGAAACCGGCTTCACGCAATTGCCTGAACGTGTCGGGTTGCGAGATGCCGCTTTCGGATACCCACAGCAGTTCCTTCGGCAACTTCCGGGCCAGGCGGAACGAATTCTCCACATCCGTATGAAATGTGCCTAAGTTCCGGTTGTTGACCCCAATCAGGTCTACATGCTCGTGCAGGTAGTCGAGTTCCTTTTCCGTGTGTATCTCCAGCAGGACCTCCATCTCTAACTGGTGGGCCAATTTTCCCAGGGCTTTACATTCGTCTACGGTCAGGGCGGCTGCAATCAGAAGTACCACATCTGCACCGGCCAGCTTGGCTTGATATAGCTGGTAGGGACTGACGATAAAATCTTTTCGCAGCACCGGAAGGTGTGTCAGCGGGCGGACGGCCTGCAAATCTTTCAGGTTGCCGCCAAAGAATTTCGGGTCGGTCAGTACGGAGATGCCGGAAGCACCTGCACGCTCATAGCCGGGGACGATGACGGTCGGGTCTGCTTGTGGAGCAATATCTCCTTTCGACGGGGAGCGTCGTTTGAATTCCGCAATGATGCCCGAGGGCGATGCGGCCAGTGCCTGCTTCAGGCTTTTCGACGGACGGGGAGTGCCCAACTGCTGGATGAGGAAGTCTTGAGATACAGCTTCTTCCTGAAGGGCAATTTCTGTGCGCTTATGAGCCACAATGGTATGTAAGATATCAGTAGTCATCATTCGTCTAATGGTTAAGGGTAAGGAACTTGCGTAGAGTGGCCAGGGCTTTTCCGCTTTCGAGCGATTCTGTGGCCAGTGCCACACATTCTTCTATTTTCTTCTGAGGCTCCAGTGCCTGGATGGCAAACGAGGCATTGATCAGCACGCAGTCGGTCTGTGCCTTGCTGCCCTCATTATGCAGCACCCGGTCGAAAATGGCGGCCGCCTCTTCCGGGGTATTTCCTCCGTAAAGTTCTTCCTGGCGTGCCATGGAAAAACCTAATTCCGAAGGACGATAGATGGTTTCGTAACGGTTGGTCATCACCTTGAATTCGTCGGTCAGTGAGATTTCATCGTATCCGTCCAGGTTGTTGACCACGGCAAACTGGATGCCGAGCTGCTGGAGCGTGTTGGTGTAAAGCCGCATCTGCGGGAGGTCGGCCACTCCTAACAACTGGCAGGCCGGATGGCAGGGGTTGACCAGCGGACCTAATAAATTAAATAAGGTACGTACGCCTAATGCCTTCCGCACGGGAGCTACGGTTTTCAGGGCCGGATGGAAGAGGGGAGCGTGCAGATAAGCCATGCCGCATTGTTCGATGGAACGTTTCAGTTTGTCCGCGTCGTTTGTGAATTTTACGCCGTAGTGTTCCATGACGTTGCTGGCTCCGCTCACCGAAGTGGCTCCGTAGTTTCCGTGCTTGGCTACCCGGTAACCGGCTCCGGCCACGACAAAGCAGGCACATGTGGAGATGTTGAAGGTGTTTTTCCCGTCTCCTCCGGTACCCACGATGTCAATGGGATGAAATTCATGCAAGTCGACGGGCACGCAAGCCTGAAGCAGCGCATCGCGGAAGCCGACCAGTTCGTCCACCTTGACCCCGCGCATCTGGAAGGCAGCCAGTAGGGCGGCTGTCTGTGCTTCATTCATCTCGCCGCCGGTCATTCTCTGCATCAGCATGCAGGCTTCTTCGCGTGTCAGCTCTTCGTGGTGGAATATCCGTTTCAGTATTTGTTTCATATTGTGTATCCAAATTTTATGAGTGAGAAAATAGGGTTTTCTTTATTGATGGTGTATCCAGTTGCCCAGCATCTGTTTTCCTTCGGGGGTGAGAACGGATTCCGGATGAAACTGTACGCCTCGCACATCGAGTGTGCGGTGACGGAGTGCCATGACGTATCCTTCTTCACTTACGGCGGTCACCTCCAGACACTCCGGGAAATCTTTCCGATCGACTACCCAGGAATGATACCTTCCTACCTGTACGGTGGAGGGAAGTCCTTCGAACAGATAGTCCGTCGCAGTCAGGGTGACAGGACTCTGTATGCCGTGGAACACTTCATCCAGGTTGGTCAGCTTTCCTCCGTACACTTCGCCGATGGCCTGCTCGCCCAGACAGACTCCCAATATCGGTTTCTTTCCGGCGTACCTGCGGATGACATCCAGCAACAGGCCGGCTTCTTCCGGAACGCCGGGACCGGGCGACAGCAGAATCTTGTCGAATTCCTCCAGTTCTTCTAACCGGAACTGGTCGTTGCGTTTTACGGTGACTTCTGCTCCTAGTTCTTTTATCGCATGACTCAGGTTGTACACAAATGAGTCGTAGTTATCGATGATGACAATTTTCATGGTGTGTTATATTTTTTCGGCCAGGAGAATGGCTTTTTTCAATGCTCCCAACTTGTTGTTTACTTCTTGCAATTCATTGTTCTCGTCACTTTTGGCTACGATGCCCCCTCCGGCTTGGAACCAGAGCTCGTTGTTACGGCTCACGAAGGTGCGGATGGTGATGGCCTGGTTCAAATCGCCGTTCAGCCCGATGAAGCCGATGCAACCTCCGTAAGCCCCTCGGTTGTGCGGCTCTATTTCACTGATGAGCTGCATGGCCTTTACCTTGGGAGCCCCACTGAGTGTGCCGGCCGGAAAAGTATCGATGAATGTTTTAATCGGGTCGGCTTCCTTGTCCAGTGTGCCGCTTACCCTGCTCACCAGGTGAATTACATGGCTGTAGTATTGCGACTGTTTGTAGAATTCCACGTGCGTGTCGTGGCAATTCCGGCTCAAGTCATTCCGTGCCAGGTCTACCAACATCACGTGTTCGGCATTCTCCTTCGGGTCGGCCAGCAGGGCTTCGGTCAGTGCGGCATCCGTCTTTTTGTCTCCGCTTCTGCGGGTGGTGCCGGCAATGGGGTCGATGGTGGCCTTTCCCGCTTCAATCTTGCAATGCGTTTCGGGAGAGGAACCGAAAATCCGGAAACCGCCGAAATCAAAATAAAACAGGTAGGGTGAAGGATTGATGCTTCTCAATGCCCGGTAGAGGGTGAAATCATCGCCCTCATAGCGCTGGATGAAACGGCGGGAAAGCACAATCTGAAATACGTCGCCTCTCTTGCAGTGGGCAATGCCCTTGCGGATATTGGCCTTGTGTTCCTCGTCGGTCAGCGTACTGGTGGTGTCGCCCGTCGCCCGAAAGGCGTAGGTGGTGTAGTTTCGGTTCAGTACCGCTTTCTCCACTTCGTCAATGTGACTCGGCTCGTCGTTGCCCTGCAGCTCCACCAGTACCATCTCGCTCTGGAAGTCGTTGAACACAATCAGGTACTTGTAGAGAATGTAGAGAATCTCCGGCGCATCGTTTTTCGGGTCGCTGCTGTCTTTCACCGGAATCTGTTCGAAGTAGCGGACGGCATTGAACGTGGTATAGCCGTACACTCCTCCGTAGCGGGCATATTCTCCTTCCACCTGAAACTGTCTCAGGAAATACTGGAAAGCATCTTCCACCTGGAACTCGGGGGTGAGCGGACGTTCTTCACGGCTTTTGTCTGGAAAGACCATGGTCACGATTCCGTGGTTTACGGAGAAACTGGCAATGGGGTTCAGTCCGATAAAAGAGCGGTTGTTTTCCACTCCGTGGTAATCGGAACTTTCCAGCAGAATACTTTGCGGAAACAGGTCGCGCACCTTCAGGTACGTGCTCACAGGCGTATGCAAGTCGCCGGGCAGCGTTTTGTAGTGGGTGGTATAAGCAAATTTTTTCATGGCTTTTCTCGTTTAAAAAATTTCAGGGTTGTTTTTGTATTTCAGATAAGTGTCAATGTCTTTGTCGCCTCTTCCCGATACGGTCAGTACCACGATGTCCGAGGGCTGGAACTTCACTTTCTCCAGTGCTCCTAAGGCATGGGCCGACTCCAGTGCCGGAATGATGCCTTCCAGCCGTGTCAGTTCGAAGGCAGCCCGCAGGGCTTCATCGTCATTGACTGCCAGCACGGTAGCTCTTTTCTGTGCGGCTAAGCTGGCATGCATGGGACCGATGCCGGGGTAATCCAGTCCGGCCGAAACGGAATACGGTTCCAGAATCTGCCCGTCCTCATCCTGCATGACCAGGGTCTTGGAACCATGAATGATGCCCAGCCGGCCCAACTGGATGGTAGCAGCCGACAATCCCGTTTCCACTCCCTTTCCTCCGGCTTCCGCTAAGATGATTTTCACCCGTTCATCGTCCAGGTAGTGATAGATGGTTCCGGCAGCATTGCTTCCTCCTCCCACACAGGCCATCAGGTAGTCCGGATAGTCACGTCCTTCGTGTTCCATCAGTTGCTTTTTGATTTCCTCGCTGATGACCGACTGCAAGCGGGCTACCATGTCGGGGTAGGGATGAGGTCCCACTGTGGAACCAATCACATAGTACGTGTCAGCCGGATGATAGCACCAGTCGCGTATGGCTTCGTTGGTAGCATCCTTCAGGGTCATGTTACCCGAAGTCACAGCTTCTACTCTGGCCCCCAGCATCTGCATGCGCTCCACGTTTACCCGTTGCCGTTCCACATCGGTCTTTCCCATATAGACTACGCATTCCATCCCCATCAGGGCACAAACCGTAGCCGTGGCTACTCCGTGCTGTCCGGCTCCTGTTTCGGCGATGATGCGTTTCTTGCCCATTCTCCGGGCCAGAAGCACCTGGCCGATGGCGTTGTTGATTTTGTGCGCTCCCGTATGGTTCAGGTCCTCCCGTTTCAGGTAAATCTTGCATCCGTATTTTTCCGACAAGCGTGGGGCAAGGTAAAGTGGTGAAGGACGTCCTACGTAGTCCTTGAGCAACACATTATATTCTTTCTGGAATCCTTCATCTGCCAGCACCTTGCGGTAGGCATTGCGTAATTCTTCCACACAGCGATGGAGAATTTCCGGTATGTAGGCTCCACCAAAATCTCCATAAAATCCTTCCTGGTTTACTTGATAAGTTTTCATGAGTGTACTTGTATTAGGGGTGAAAAACAAAAAGGGCCGTCGTAAAGTTACGACAGCCCTTCTGTGATACTATTACTATTGAGGTATATACATGCGACTGAGTTCCCTTACGACCTTTGGAGTTGTAAGCGGCGCCACCAGAAGAATGTATTTACCGTAGAAAGATTCATAATGTTATTTTTCTTGTTTTTTTATTGTTTCACTCGCGAAGGTAATCATTAATGTGAAAACGCCAAACAAATGGATGGAAATTTTTCAATTTTTCCTATCTTTGTTCCACATTTTAAATCTTGCTATATAATAAGGTATGGAAGAGTTTCGACTGGACGGTCTGACCGTCAAAGAACATCTGCTGATACTGGCGGAAGAGGGAAACCGCAAGTTTACCGAGGGGCTTCACCCGGGGGTGGAACATGTGTTGGGCATTCGTTTGCCGGCGTTGCGGAAACTGGCTGCAAGGATTGCCAAGGCAGACTGGGAGCGCTACTTTGATACAGCCGACGGGTTCTACATGGAAGAACGCATGCTGCAAGGCATGGTGTTAGGCTGCATCCGTCCTGACGAGGACGTGGAAGTCTATCTTCACCGTGTGACACGTTTTGTGTGGATTATCAACAGCTGGTCGGTGTGCGATACGTTTAAGTTTGGAGGAGGAAAAGCTTTTATCCGCCGTAATAAGGTGCGGCTTTGGGAATACCTGAAAGAATGGATGAAGGCATCGGGCGAGTATGAGGTACGTTTCGGCGTAGTGATGGGAATGAGTTATTTCTTGGATGAAGCCCACTTGGAGGAGTATCTTTCCCTGCTCGACGGGATTCGTCATGAGGGATATTATGTGCGCATGGCTGTGGCCTGGGCACTTTCATTCTGTTTTGTCAAGTTTCCGGAACAGACCATGGCTTTTCTGCGCCATTGTCATCTGGACGATTTTACTTTCCGTAAGACTATTCAGAAAATAGGTGAGTCTTATCGTGTGAGTGAAGACATGAAAAAGGCTGTCAAGGCATTGAAGCGCTGACAGCCTTTGCTGTTGTTTAGACAGCTTGCTTATTTCATGATAAATTTTACGGCAGCCCAGTTGTGCTTTTCGCGGTGATGCACGTATTCCATGCCTAGACTCTCCGCTTTTTCGCGCAGCACTGTAATGTCTTCCGTATAGAATCCGCTGATGTACAGTTCCGAACCTTTCTTCATGCAAGCCGCATAGGCCGGCATATCCTGCAACAGAATGTTACGGTTGATATTGGCTATCACCACATCAAAAGGTTTCCGTCCGTTCAGCAGGGAAGCATCTCCCAGTTCTACGGTGATATTGGAAATGCCGTTCAGGGCAATGTTGTCGCGCGAGTTGTTCACACACCAGTCGTCAATGTCGATGGCAGTCACCTTACCGGCTCCTCTCATGCTGGCCAGAATGGCCAGGATAGATGTGCCGCATCCCATGTCGAGCACCGATTTGCCTTTCAGGTCAGCTTCCAGCAGTTCTCCTAAGATAGAGCTGGTGGTTTCATGGTGTCCGGTACCGAAAGCCATCTGCGGATTGATAACGATGTCGTATTCGGTCTTCGGGTAATCCTTGTGGAAGGTACTGTGAATCACGCAGCGGTTATCGATGACGATGGGCTGGAAGAAATTCCTCTCCCATTCCTCGTTCCAGTTCTTGTCTTCCGGCTCCGTGATGGAATAACTGATGCTTGCGCCGGGTATCGGAAAATCTTCTACCACTTGCTGGAGTGCAGCTTCGTCAAACTGGCTCTGCTGGATGTAGGCCTTCATGCCGTTTTCACATTCCACGAAACTTTCAAAACCGATGTCGGCTGTCAGTCCCGATAATACATCTGTGATAGTTTCATTGCACGGCTGTGCGGTAAAGGTCACTTCAAAATATTTCATACGTATGCGAGTTTAATAGAATGTCAGACAAATGTACGTAAAATCATTGACATTATAATGCTTGTTGGCTAACTTCTTTATGTTGCTAAAAAGTGCGTTAGTGACAGGTTTTTTTGCGGAAATATGTTTGTCATATTGAAAAACTCTCTAACTTTATGCCCTGAAAATGCTTGCTGAGGGTGGATAAATGCTCCCCATCTGCTTGCTAGTCAACGAACCTATGAACAAGTAAATGCATGTGATGATGAAAAGCGCATTCCGTATGCTGCAATGCAGTATTCTTGCTGTCGCGTGGCTTCTCTCCGGATGCAACAGCGATATTTTTGTTGACAGATTCCTGTCGTCAGAACCTTCTGTGTCCTTATCCGAAACAGAAAAAGAAGTAACTGTTTGCTTTGAAGCAGACAACTGGGACATTCTGGGTATAGAGAATATGAGAGAAGGGGTGGATGTGTCTGCCACAGATCTGGAAGGAAAAAACTCCAAATATCTGCCTTTTGAGGAGGGAGAAACCGGCATTGTGTATTGTAAGAATACGTTTCTGGATTTTCGTATAGAAAAAAGAAACGGTAATGAGTTACATTTTATTTCCGGCGAGAATCTCTATGACCAGCCGTTTGAAACATTTGTCAGGGTGGGCAACCGTTATGAAGAGAAGGTGATTCGCGTGTCTTTTTCTCCTACCCGTAAATATCAGATAGACAGTGTGGCATACGACTGGAGTCAGTTTTCTTCCTTCGATTACATGCTGGAACCCGTAGAACAGGTGGAAGTGAATACCCTGAATGCCAGTAGCCCCGCCACATTGTATTTTTATCCTTATAAAAATTCAGCCCGTATCGTGGAGTTTTACATGCAGTATGGCGGCTGGGGAGGAGATGAAAACGATTTACGGAAGTTGCTGGGCGATGCTGCTTCCCAGGTGGAGATTCCGGATATCGTGAACGGCACACCGGGATTGTATGGCACGAAGGTCTCTTTCCGTCATCATGAACAACGGCTGGATGCGGGGCTCGACAAGGAGTTGAAGGTATCGAAAACGGTAGAGGCAGGCAAGCACGTACGTCTGGAAGTGTATAATGGAATAGAGCAGTATAACGTACCTTATAAGGCCTATCTTTCCAACTCGCTGACCGGAAAGAAACTGGTAATTTCCGGTACACTTTCCAGCAAGAAACCGTTTAATTATTTAATCATTCCTATTGCAATTACTGATGAAGATAAATAGACTTGCAGTCAGACTGTGCATGTGTGCGCTTGTATTTTTCCGTGCACTTTCTCTCTATGCCGATGGCAAGGACAGCCTTTCCCGAAAAATGATTCACATGGCAGGCATTGATATCAAGCCGGCTTATATTTTCCCTACGCATGAGTTTTTTGCCGGAAACAATGCCACGTTTGCTCCCATCCGGAAAAATCTGTCGGTGCATTTGAAGTATGGGTTTAAGTTTACGCCAGACTCTTATTTCGGCCGAATGTATCCTCATGCCGTACAAGGAATCGGGGTGGGGTATAACACGTTTTTCCATTCTTCCGAATTGGGGAATCCCTGGTCTGTATATGCCTTTCAGACTTCGCGCATAGCCAGTCTTACTCCCCGGTTGTCACTGGACTATGAATGGAATTTCGGAGCTTCCTTCGGATGGAAGAAGTTTGATGTGGAGTCGAATCCCTACAACAGAGTAGTAGGTTCCAAAATGAATGCGTACATTCACCTGAGTTTCCTGTTGAACTGGCAGCTGGATGCGCAGACGAACTTACGGGCAGGAATCGGTGCAACGCACTTTTCAAACGGGAATACCGGTTATCCCAATTCGGGAGTGAACACGCTGGGAGCCACTATCGGCCTTACGCGTTATTTCGGAGGAGGATCGCGTGCTGCGCTGGCAGATGCCTCTTCAGGCCTTGTTCGGCGTCCGCCTTTCAAACCCTACGTCAGCTATGACCTTATCGTGTACGGAGCCACCCGAAAGAAAGGGGTGTTTCCGGAAGGCGGAGACCCTGTGCTGGTGCCCGGTTCTTTTGGTATCCTCGGACTGAATTTTACGCCAATGTACAACTTCAGCCGTTACTTCAGAGCCGGTGTGTCGGTCGATGCACAGTACGATGAAAGTGCCAATATTTCCAATTACATAGCCAATAGTGTGGGGCAACCCAATGCAGAGACCATCAAGTTCTATCGTCCTCCTTTCCGCGAACAGTTTGCCGTAGGGCTTTCCGTGCGGGCAGAGGTTGTGATGCCGATATTCTCTATCAATCTGGGTATCGGCCGGAATGTCATCTGCAAAGGAGCTGACACCGATTCATTTTATCAGATACTGGCTTTGAAAACCGATATCACCAAGAATCTTTTCCTGCACGTGGGATATCAGTTGCATGACTTTAAAGACCCCAACAACCTGATGCTGGGGTTAGGGTTCCGGTTTAATGCAAAAGGAAGGGAATGAGCATCCCTTCACTTTCTGCTTATTGCGCAGCTTTTAAAGCCGCTTCGTAGTCCGGTTCGTGAGAAATGTTTTCTACCAGCTGGGTATAGTTTACCTTTCCATTCTCATCTACCACGATGACTGCACGGGCCATTAAACCTTCCAGAGGTCCGTCGGCCAGCCGGAGACCATAGTGCGTGGCAAAATCATGGCTGCGGAATACGGACAGCGGAATGACATTGTCCAGCCCTTCGGTAGAACAGAAGCGTGATTGTGCGAAGGGCAAATCCATGGACAGGCATAACACGACCGTGTTTTTCAGTCCTGCGGCCCGGGCATTGAACTGCCGTACCGACAAGGCACATGTCGGTGTATCCAGACTGGGGAAGATGTTCAGTATCACTTTCTTTCCTTTGAAATCGGATAAACTTACTTCTTCCATCTTTGCATTGACAGCACGGAAATCGGGCGCTTCTTGTCCCACCTGAATCATTGGCCCTGAGGTATGTGCTTCCACTCCGCGGCAAATCACAGTTTCACCTTTTTCACCTTGCAGGTCACTGGCTTGTGCTCCTGCGGCGGCACGAACCGGCATCAGTCCCATCATCCATATTGCCGCCATCCACAAAATTGTACTGATTTTTTTCATGTTAAAATAGTAAGGGGTTAGGGGCGCTAAAGATACGGATATTTTTCTATTCTGCCATACTTGCATGACTTACCTTTGCTAAAATGTTCTGTTCTCTTTCGCAAATTGTCAATAATTTCTCTATGCTTCCTGCAGAAAGTCGGGCGACAGTTTAAGGTGGTATGTAAGAAAGTATTCTGTGTTACATTGTAGTGTGGAAAATAATCTACAATGTTGACTCCCTATATACCGTTTCTGCATCTAGTACAATCGTTTTATTGGTCATTGCAGGATTCTCCAGCTTCTCGATGATGATTTTTGAGGCCGTTTCAGCCATTAATTCCACGGGCTGTTCTACTGCTGTTATGGTGGGGTAGACCAACTTGCTTAATTCTGTCCCCGACATACAGGCAATGGACACATTCTGAGGTATTCTGACTCCGGTAGCCTGAAGGTAATTCTTGGCTCCCAGTGCAGACATTTCTGTAAAACAAAAGATGGCATCGAAAGGAATATTTTTTTCTACTAACATTCTTACGGCATTTTCTCCGCTGTTGAAGTCTACTCCAGCTTCTACTAAATACTCCTCTTTGAAAGGTATATTGAACTTGCTAAGGGCATCCTTGTATCCTTTAATACGTTCAAATGTATTTTGAATATAGGAAGGTCCTGTAAGGTGAATTATTTTTGTTTTCCCCTTTCTTATCAGATGCTCCACCATAAAGAAAGACTTGATGTAGTCGTCAATCTTTATTTGTGAGGCATCCATCTCGGCAATCGTTCGGTCAAAAAGAACGATAGGTATTCCTTTGCGGATGATTCTGCGATACTCATTCAGGTTTACCTGATCATGACAAATGCTCAGGAGTATACCGTCCACTCTGTAGTATCATTGTAAAATAAGCTACTTGAAAGAGGAGAATCCTTTGTTTGTAACTGTACTTCATAAAAACACCCCAAAAGTTTTGTTTCTAACTTTTGGGGCACCCATTGAAAAAACTTAAATTCATTTACAGATGATAGCGAATACAATCTTACAGCAGTTGGGCAGTCATGGATTTACCGTCATGACGGGAAGCCGTAACTATATCAATTTGAGCAACGGACTACAAATGAGCCTTGCAAGGAACAAGACATCAGCCAACAGACTGAAAATCATATTGGACGAGGGGGGTACTTTGATATGCTCCAGCAGATTTTCACGGATGTGACGGGACTTTACACCCGACTTTAGGAGGCAGAGGCGGCGAGAGCCGCCCTACTTTCTTTCGGTGAGCAGAAGGCGGACAAAGAAAGTAGCAAAGAAACCGCTGTTCCAAAGACTTTCACTGACGGAAGTCTTTTTTTGTTTCCATCTTACAGATTTCTATTCAGAATAAGTGAAAGCGGATAAATGTATTTGTTGTATGCCTTCAGTTTCTTCATATCTACTCGGTTGTCCGAATACGGGTTGCTCTTCTCGTCATAGAAGAATATGTCCGTTATGTTTTCCTTTCGGACAATGCGCTCCCCGCGCAGCGGAATATCCTCCACGTCAAAATCCTCCACGTCAAAATCCTCCAGCGGAAGCGTTTCCAGTCTGGCGGGAAGATGGTTGCCAAGCTCGTTCATGTTGTAGTTGAAAAGAGCGAAGCCCTTGTGTTTGAAGTCAAGACGTATG
>ENA-OQEY01000746-OQEY01000746.1-human-gut-metagenome-genome-assembly--contig:-NODE-746-length-17654-cov-3.686579_pt1 | contig 17654 bp, 35 predicted proteins | sample MGYA00242801_ERZ504647 | MGnify/ENA primary metagenome ERZ504647 (study PRJEB26092, sample SAMD00036204) | human gut metagenome | host: Homo sapiens | study: EMG produced TPA metagenomics assembly of... | reverse complement strand
CGCACACTCCCGTCTTGCCGTTCTGGCGCGGAACCTCGAGGATGCACAGAGAGTTGAGCAGCCTGCCGTCATCGTCCAGCGCGAGCCAGTCGTTGAGGATCGACGCCTGCCACGGGTGCGGCGGCATGCCGTAGACACGGGACAGCTCCACCGCCTGCCTGCCCTCGGTGCGGTCGTAGCTGTCGCACCACGAGTAGGTCGGGGTCTGGCGACCGCGCCTAGCCATCCGCGCCGCCGTTCAGAATCTGGTCGAGCGGCGTCGCGCCGGACTTCGCGGCCTCCGCGTCCTCGATCGCCTTCAGGCGGTCCATCGCCTCGAACATCCCAGAGGCAAGCGGCTTGATGTCGCGCCCGCTGTCCGTCATGTCGAGCACGCGGGCGTACTTGCGGACCACCTCGCGCGTCACGGCGAGCTCGTCGCCGCCCCTCCACGCCTCCTCTATGGTGGTGGAGGAATCCGAGAGCGGTCTGTTCTTGGGCATCTGCCGCCTCCTTATTGTGGTTTTTAGGGTCCAGGTGTGCCGCTGCTATGCCCCCGGGGTCAGGCCTGACCCATGGGGAGGGGTGGCCCCCTACCATCTGCGCGAGGTCGGCATGTCCGCCGTCTTGCGCGAGACCGCCTTCGCCCCCTTCGCCGCCGAGCGCGCGAACAGCACGAACTCGGCGGGCGACCTCCACGCCCCGAACGCGGCGCGCGCGGCGGTCGCGATGGACTGCACGCGGCCCACGGGCTTGTCCCCTCGCCACTGGTTGCAGCAGCGGTGGGCGGCGCGGACGTTCGCGGGGTCTATGGCGCTGCCGCCCTTGGAGATGGGAACGATCTCGTCCAGTTCGAGCGCGTACGGGTGGCGCGCCGGGTAGGTCGGCGAGATGGGAAGTCCGCACATCCAGCAGCGCTGGGGCTGCGACGCCATGCGCTTGCGGAGCGCCGTGCGCGCCGAGTAGTTCGCGTAACGCGGATTGCTCGACGGCATTCGGTCACCCCGATCAGGTTGTCATTGTGGAATGGGCGGCGGCGCGGGACAGACCAAGAAGGAGGTGTCCATGCGTTGCACGAGAAAGGAGGAGAGAGCGTTGCGCACCCGCGCTTCGCCGCCACGTTATTTATATCGCGGATTGAGCCTGCAGAGGCCTGCATTAACCTGCAAATAACTGCGATGAGCTGCAGAGACCTGCAGAAGTCTGCAGTCGCGGCAAAGGAAAAGCCCCGGGCGCGGGTGATTGCGCTCGGGGCGGTGAAATGCCGACGGGTGCGGCGATGATGATAATGCGTTAGATGCTTCGAAGTGTTTCAGAACAGCGGCGCCTGACCCACTCCCTCGCGCGCGGCGGCGACGCCGACCAGCTCCACCCAATCGAGCGCGGCGTCATGGTCCGCATGGGCCTGCCGTTCGGATATGCACATGGAGTTCGACAGCCTGCGCCAGTCCTCGTCCTCGCAGTAGCGCAGTTCCAGCACATCGCCCCATCGGCTGCACGGATTCGCCGCGCGTATGCCCGAGCACACGGCGCGGGCGTCCTCCACGATCGCGCGGAGCTCGGCGACCTCGGACGCGATTCGCGCCTCGGCGTCCATACGCGCGTCCGTCATGCGCATAACGTCGTGATCCCCGCCGTACGACTTGCCGATCGCGTCGTAGCGCTGGGCGCGGACACCCTCGCGCGACCGCATGGCCTCGACGCGGGCGAGGCACCCGTCGATTCTGCGTTGCGCGGCCCGCGCGTTCTCGAAGTACTCCCGTGCAGTCATGCTCCCCCTCACATGTCTTTAGCAGGTCTTTTATTATACGCCTTGTAAGTGAAGCGCTTTAATTTGCGCACATGGGAAAAGCCCGCGACGGAAGGACCGCCGCGGGCGTTAATCACCAGATCGCGTCCCTCAGTTCGCATGCGAGCCAGAATTTGAACGCGCAAAGCCGCGCGTCATCCTTGGACATCGGCTCGTCGCCGTAGCTCTCCACCAGTTTCGCCGTATTCTCATGCAACTCGTCGGCGATTCGGGACACGGCCCCCAGCCTCGTCTTGAGCGCCGCCAGCTCGCGCTCCAGCTCGCGGTTACGGTCTATGAGCGAGAGGTTGTCGGCGATGACTTGCTCGTTAAGCATCGCCGTCGCCTTTCTCAACCGTCACGTACAGGGTGTCCCCGACCTCCAGGCCTTCGAAGACGGCCCACGGAAAACAGGCCCTCACGTGGTTGCCGTCTGCTGTCACGTACACGATGCACTCGTCTTCGGGGAGGAGAGACACCGACTTGACGATCATCTGTTCTCTGAACATGACTGTCATTGGTCCACCACCCTCGCCCCGCAGTTCGGGCGGTACGCCTCGAAGGCGATCATCGCCGTGGCCCTCGGGCCGAACGCGACGGCCATGAGGGCGAAGCCCGCCACGGTCTCGATGAGGTCCGCGGCGCGGCGCTTAATCCCCATAACGGCCCCTCTCACGGTTGCGCTCCTCGCACGCGGCGAGGTACGGCGTGAGGTCGGTCACTCCGAGCGCGGCCGCGAGGTTGCAGCACGCGGTGACGGTGTCGGCGATCTCGGCGAAAAGCGACTCGCGTGCAGCATGCACCCGCTTCTCGCTGGTCCCTTCGACGGCATCCCAAAGCACCTGCCACGCTCCGAAGACCTCGGCGGCCTCCTCGAGCACCTTCAGGGCCTGCTCCTTGGTCGGCTCGACGCGTGGGAACGCGCGGACGCCGCCGAGCTTGATGTATGTCATTCGGACACCTCCGAAGGTCTTGCCAGAATGTCGTAAAGAGCATCGGCGCACATCGCTGGGAAGTCGTCTTTGATCGCCTTGTTCATCGCCGAGCGGAGCATCGCATCTATCTCGGGCCGCATCTTCTCGGCCTCCTCGTCGATGACCCTCTGGACGTGCGTCAGCTCGTACTTGCCGGTGTTGAAGTCGTGCACCTTCCCTATGAGCTGATACGGTTGGAGCCTGACGATCGTCTTGTGCACGGCGTTGCGAATCGCCCCGTGCGTGTCCTCGCCCATCTCCTCGATGCTCCGCCAGAAGACGTCCGACGCCACTTTCCTGATGAAGTCGCGGTATCTATGAACCCCGAAGTAATCGTTGACCTCTCTGGTCACATACTCCTCGACGGCGTATCTGATTTCATCTTTCAGTTCGTCCCTGCTGAGGTACTCGCCGACCTCGACATCTATCTTCAATTCCATTTAGGACACCTCCTCGATCAAAAAGTCGATGCACTGCCTGCACTTCCTCAGGTCCTCCAAGCCGTTCTTGCGCGTCCATCGCCACAGGTACTTGAACGCGCAGCCCCACCAGTACGACGCCATCGGGGAGAGCCCGCTGCCGGCCATCGCCGATTTCAGCGCGTCCTTGGCCTCGATGCCGCCGCCCGCGTAGTGGGACGGGTGCGACACGGCGTCGCTTTCCTGTCGCGACAATGTCGTTCCGCTCACTTCGCCCTCCTGTTCCATCTCTCGACCGCCGCCTCGATGGCGAGGTCGCGCGTCACGTCGCGCCCTGTGGGGTCGTACGTGGCGGTCTGGTAGTCGCGCGTCGTGGACACGTGGCAGATGGGGCACACGACACGCGCGTCCACGTCCGGCTTGTAGATGCTCCACGTCTGGATGTACGGACCCTTGCGCGCGTCCGCCTTCGGGCCGCACCACGGGCACGGCGCCATGCCGTCCACGCGGACGTTCTGGCCGTCGTCGTAGGTGATGTGCAGCCCGCCCGGCGTCATGCGGTCGCGGGCGAACTCCACCTCGGGGTCGATGCCGCCCATCAGCGCACCCCCGCGAACTCGACCCACGAGCGCACGTCCAGCATCTCGATGCCGCACGCCCTCGCCACCTCGTACTCGGTGCGCGCCCCCTCGGAGCCGATCCACCCGTCCAGCAGCGCCACGCCGTCGGCGTTGTCCAGCATGTTGTGCAGGCTCATGCGCATGGCCCTCTCGCGCGTGGCGTCCTCCGGGATGAAGTCGTGCGGGATGCGCGCGTTGTATCCCGCCGCGACCAGCTCGGCGCGCGCCTCGGCGAACGCCTCGCGGTTGAGGCCGGGCTTCCCCGTCACCGGGCCGATCACGTAGAGGTTCATCGTTCCACCCCCGCGAGTTTCTTGGCGCGGCGGATGAGGTCGATGGCGCATCCTCGTTCTTCATCGGCTGCGTAACGGAACGTAAACCCCATGCAGCTCTTGTACTTTCCACGGCACACAGCGGAAACGTTTGACGCGCTGGCACCAATTGCGCGAGCAGCATCATGGATGCTATCGAAATACTCTCCGTCATCGCGTATTACAGGCCTCTTGTGGTTATCGGCAGCGATTCTCGTGGTGTCATCAAGGTGAGCCATGCGTTTCGGAGTGTGAAGTAGGCCGTTTTCTGATGCATGTTCCATGTTCTGCTTGCGTGTACACCATTCAAGGTTTTCCGCGCGATTGTCCGTCTTGTCGCCATTGATATGGTTGACCTCGGGGAGACGATCATCGTTCGGGACAAAGGCCGCGGCGACTAATCGATGAACAAGCCTGTTGTGCTTGGTTTTACCGTTACGTAGAGAGACTGAATAGTAGCCGTTCCGGCATTTAAAAGGCCGTATTTCAGAAGCGCTTTTAAGGCTCAGGACTCTACCGGCATTACTCACCATATATCCGTTCGAGTATCCAGGTACAAAGACAAAAACCTCGTGTTCCATCATTTCCACCTCCCCGCGCTGACAATGGCATCAATTCGTTTCGCCATATCCTCGCCAATTTCATAAACGACAGATTCCCTTGTTTCATATGCCGGGCGGGTGTGGGTTACTGTTTTCGGGAAAAGCCCGCTGCCCATCTCCTCAACCATCACGATCGTGTCGCCGTCGCAGTTCTTCGCAAAGCGCGAAACCGTGAAGCCGGTGTCGCCGTATATCCGCGGCGCGTACACCGTATCGCCGACCTCGATCTCCACCCCGTCGGCGTCAAACACCTTCGGCGCGGTGCGCTTGAGCGACTTATAATCCTCGATGCGAAGCCACTTCTCATGGTCGACACCAACGACCGACAAGAACGCAGGGCCGGAGCGGTATAGCTTGAAACCCTGTACCGTCTTTATGGCTCCATCGTTGTCGATAGAATCACCGAACCACACCGCCTCGCCGTCCTCGAAGCGAGGCCACATGTCGAGGATGCGCCGCTCCCTCTCGGTGAGCCTGCACTTGCCCGTGTCCGCCGACTCGGCCATCGCGGCGCACACTGAGCGAGATTTTCTCTCGTTGCGCGCGTCGAAATCCTTGGTCATCTCCATTCCTCCCATCTGTCGCAGGTGTCGGCCTGCATGTCCACACGGCAGAGGTCCATGAAGTCCAGCGCCGCGCACCAGTCGCCGTAATCGCCCGGCGAGCCGACCAGCCTCAGCTCGCACAACCCCATGTCGCAGCACTCCTCGATGCAATGACTGCACCACATGCACACCCGGTCGCCGTCCGGCTCCCCGTGCGCTTCGTCCACCATCTCGCCCGTGCAGTTGTCGGGCAGGTTGAAATCTCCCATGTTCCTCCTCTCCGCGCGGCACCCCGGGCAAAGCCTGCTCCACGGTCGCCCGTGGTAGAGCTGCCCGCAAGCCGCGCACCTCCTAGCCCTGTGCGGCACGCCCGCGCTCCATTCGGATGATCTGCCGGACGTAGTGCTCGCATATGCCCGTCCGCTCCGCGATCTGTGCCGCCGTGAGCTTGTAGAGCTTGCGCGCCAACTCGTGCGCCCGCTCCACGCACAGCTTGCGATATTCGTTCATTTTTCGACCCCCTTCACACCGCATAATCTGACACCCTCCGCGAAGCCCTCCGCGTACACGGTCTCGCGCTCCGACGACTCCAGCCTCCTGCCGTCCTCGAGGCCCTTGGCGTACCCCGCCTTGCGCCCGCTCTCGAACGCCTTGCGGCGCGCGGACTCCACCTGCCGGCGCAGCTCGGCCGTGCGCTCGCGCTCCGCGTCCTCCACCGCCTTGACGGCGCGGTGGCCGTGGTTCAGCGCGTCCATGAGGTCCTGCAGGCTTTCCGCGATGATCTGCGGCGCGTCCATCACAGCCCCCATATCATCCGGGCGACGAACGCGAGCATGAGCACCGCGCCGCCGATGAAGATGAGCGCGGTGACCGCCGCCGCGATGAGGAAGACGATCTTGTCTTTGAGGTCGCTCACAGCTCCACCTCTTTGAATCGGTCGGCGAGCGCATCCAGCTCGGCGTGAACCTCCTCCAGACGCGCCAGCACGTCGCGGGCGTCCCCGCATTCGGCCACGTCGGCCTCCGAGAAGCCGATAACGCGGCGAATGGCCGCCGTCAGGTCGTTCGGGTAACATTCGAGCGGTTTGAGCGCCCTTCCGTCCTCCGATTCGCGGTACTTGCTCCTCGAGTTGTCGAAACCCTCCGGCATGACCCTGTAGAGCTGATAGCACCATTGGTTCGAGCGCATGATCTCGTAATCTCCGAAGCGCATGCCAGTTGCTCCTTTCTGATTCGGTTGTATTTGCTGTTTTAAGGGGTCGAGACGGCGATACAGGCCTTTTGGGCGCACCGCCCTAGCAAGTAGGCCAGCACGGCCCTCCGACCCTCCACGATTCTCAGCCGAGCTTGACGCCCGTCCGCTTGTCCTGCATGGCCACGGTCACCCACACGCCGTCGTGCTTGGCGAGCGCGTAGAAGATGCGCCGCAGGTCGAGCATGCGGTCCATCGCCGCCTCCTCGTCCTGCGTGCGAGCGACCGCTCGGTACGCGGTGGGGTCGGGCGCGCCGCTGGAGTTGCGGTAGCCCGTGGGGTCCTCGTACATGGGGCCTCCCTTGATTCGGTTGTTAGATGGGTGGTTGCGTAGCGCTTCCTCGCGCGCGCGTTTTCTTTTATCTTTTACTCTTCTTTTTTTCTTTAGAAGTTAAAGATTGGAGACGATTCACGTGCTACTGCGCTACACATAGACGTTTACCTGCTATAACATGCGTAGCAGATAGTTTTCAGAAGCGCTACGGTAGCACTTTTATCTGCTACGCCTATGCCGTTTTCGACTCTATGACGAACGTCCGGCAGTTCTTTCCGTTATGACGGCGCTGTTTTATCGCGATTTGCACGTTTATCTGTTGCAAGGTATTACGGTCGGCGTAAAGCGCCTGAATGTTCGTCATCCTGCTAGAGAACGTGCGCAATGAGCAGGGGTTTCTCTCTCCCGAATCGCTGCACCAGTCGGCGTATCGCTTGAACACCGTAGAGGTAGGCGTAGCATTCACGTCATCGCCAGTGATGCACTCCTCGAATATCCAGCGCGTGACCGAATCGTTGTCCTGCTTGACCTCCTCCACCTCCGCCATCATGTCAGGGATCGGGGTGAGCGATCCGCGCTTTATCAGTTCACCGAGCGCCATGAGGCCTAGCAGCGCGCCGCGCTCCATAACCTCTGGCTTCGCGAGCTTGGCGGCGATGTTCGGGTCGTAGCCGTCAGTTCCGGGGCTGAAGCGCCTGCGGAACGGTATGAAAGCGAGGCGCCTGAACACGCCGTCTGTGGTGTCCTGGAGGCGCGGCACGGCATTCATCGAGAACACCATGGACGCGCTGGGCCTGAACTCGAAGCCCTCGCCGTTCTTCACGTCGGTGTAGATCGCGTCGCCAGTCACCAACTTTTTGAACATGCTCAGCTCGTCGCCGCGCAGGAATCCATCGGGGATGTCATCGCCGAGATTCGCCAATTTACCGACAACGCGCCCCGCTTGGAATCTCTGCCCCAAAGTTGCGATGTCGAGCGATGACACGTTCTCGGTCCCGAGAATCGAGCGCAGCCAATTCAGGAATGTCGACTTGCCGTTGCTCGCCTTGCCGCTCGCGCCGCCCGCCCTGCCTATGAGCATCGGCGATTGGCTGAGCACGCGACGCGAGCACATGCAGGCGCCGATGACCTCCTTCATGGCTTGCAGCGTGTCGGGGTCGTTGTCCGCGACCGACTCAAGGAACTCGTCGGCCTCGTTGCGCGGAGCATCCATGTTCAGCTCGACAGGCAGCGTCGCGATTATGAACATGGATGGGGTCGGCTCTACCACCGTGTCGTTGAGCACGTCGTAGGTGCAGTTCGAGAACTGGACGTAATAGCCGCCGTCGAACGCGTTGTCGCTGGTCACGCACGGGGCCTTGTCCATGATGTAGCTCACGACCTCTGCCTTGTCCTGCTTCTTCGCGTCGTCGGCGAGTTCGAGCGTGCAGCGGTTGATGGCCCTCGCACCGAACTCCCAGCGCCGTCCGGTCCACACGGCGGGAGCGCCGTCGATGATCTGAGCCAGGTTGTTCTTAATCACGAGCTTCGCCAGCTCGTTTGTCTTGATGCCTCCCTTCGGGCCGCGCGGCAACATTCCACCGCCAGGCTTGCCGGGCGCGCCGACCTTGCGTCCGTCATCGGAGTCGTTCACCCCGCCGCCGCGCTCGTACTTGCAGGCGCTCCTCACGATGCGCTGGATGTCGCGCGAGTCCATCGGCGGCTCGCAGCGCTGGAAGTTGACGCCGAACACCGTGGCCATGATCTCCTCGTCCGAGCGCCCCACGCTGCGGAGGTGGCTCGCGTAGCGGAAAAGCGTCTTGTCGCGCTCGCCGGACTTTATCTTTTCGGGGAGCCTGAACTTGCCGTTTTCTTTGCGTGTGCCGTCCTCCCCGCCGTTGCGCTGCACGTAGTCGAGGAAGTCGAGCACGTTGCCGTCGGCGGTGGCCATCTCGCACTCCCAAGGCGAGCACCACCATTCGTAGGCATTGCCGTTGGGATGGATGGAGCCGGGCGCGACGACGAACGAGCCGTCGCATCGAACGTCGACGCCGAGCTCCTGGTTGGAGGTCGGCTTGATGTTGTTGCGGTCTGTGCGGAAGAAGTAGTGCTTGCCGCCGCTTCCGGTGATGGCCTCGGCGGTCTCGGGAAGCTCGCCGTGCTCCATCTCCCATTGCTTGAGCGTCTCCAGGCCGTTCTTCGCCTCGCTCACGTCAAAGTCGAGCACGAGCAGCCCGCCCGAAGGCGCGCCGCACGTTATGCCGATGTTGTCGTTCGGGTGCGCGCCCCAGTGGTTGATGACGTGCTCTGGGTTGTCCGTCCAATCGTTCAGGCCGTGCGGGGTGTTCGGCACCTTCGAGCGCGGCCTGCACGGGAACACCGCGAAACCGGCCCGCACGTATGCGAGCGCCGCGCGGCCCAGCTCCGACAGCTGCTCCTCCTTGGTCATGTATGGTCGACTCCTAACAGCTCGCATATCCGGCGGGCCGTGTCCCGCTTAGAGCAGAACTCGAACCGCACGCCGTGGTCCTCCTCGAGCTTGCCGATGATGCGCGCCACGGTCGGGCCGTTCATCGGCTTGCTTCTGTACTTCTTGCATCCCTTGTCGCGAAGCGGGTTGCACCTGCGGCAGCGTCGGCAGACGTAGCTGACCCAGCCGTGCAGCTTCGAGCGGTCGTTGTACTCCGGGTGCTCCTCGACGAGGATGATGAGGCGGTAGCCCTCCGCCCTCGCCCTGTCGCACTCGCGGACGAACCGCGCGTGGTCGCGCCCGATGTTGCCCGCGACCTCCTGCACGTCCTGCTTTGAATCAATCGAGATGTTCGAGCCCTCCAGCATGTAGTCGCCGAAGGGCAGCGCGGCGGCGCGCGGAGCGAAATCGACCCCGTGCGCCGCCATCCACTTCTCGATGTTGTTGTGCTTGCGCGCCTGCTGCCTAGTGTCCTCGACGATCATTAGTCGAACGGGATCGCGCCGTTATAGACATCCGCCGCCACCGGAGCAGAGGTGGAGGGTGCGGGCGTCGAGCCGCCGTTCAGCTTCTTGATCTCGCGGGCCTTGATCTTGCCGTCGCGAACGTCCTGCGCGGGAACGACCTGGCACACGTTCAGGCGGGTCTTCACCTCACCCATGTACTCGTACTCCTCTTCTTGCAGATTGAGACCGACGAGGCGCCCGGCGAACATATCGAGGCGGCCTGCGTCCCACGCCGCGAACGGGTCGAAGCCGGGATTGCTCGCCTGTATGGCCTCGAGACGGCCCTTCAGCATGCCGAGCGCCGTGTCCTTGTAGCTCATGAAGAAGTGGTGGGCGTAGAGGTGGTTCTTGCCCCAATCGTCGCTGTAGTAGCTCGCGTGCTCGCCCTCGGCGATGTCGAACACGACCTCGACGTACTCCTTGTCCGCCTTGTCGATCGCATTTACAACCTTGGCGATATACGGGCCTGCTGGCAGGCGGTTGAAACCGCCGTCCGTGGACGCCTCGACGGTTCCCCAGTTAACGTTTGTGCGCATCTGCGCTCCTTTCCGCTGCTTCTCGCAGCTTGAATTCGAACAGGCGGTCGCGCTTGTCGTAGCAATGCGGCACCTCGCCGCACGCCGCGCGCAAGGCGTCGAACGTCCTGTCGGCGGCGACGTCCTCGTCGCAGCCTTGGTTGGTGAGTTGCGTGAATCTGTCCTCGCACATGCAGACCATGACGACCAGCGAGGACGGGCTAATCATCGGAGCCGATGTACTCATGGATCCCGTCGTTAACGAGCTTCAGGTCGTTCGGCAGCTTTGCTTCCTCGAAGATGCCGCAGCACTTCGCCGGCGGCTTGCCGTCCACGATGAACACGTGCTCGCCGTCCACGACTTCGCAGAGGATACAGACGTTGACCATGCCCAGCAGGTCAATCTTCTCGTTGACCATCTTGCCGAGCAGCTTCGGGATGATGTTGTTGAACGCGTCGGAGTCTGTGTGCATCGTTATATAGACCACGACGTCCTGCGGCAAGTCGTTGACGAACTCCACCGTGTTGTACACCTCCGCGGCGATTGCCTTGTAGATGGCGTACTGGTCCTTGTCGTTGATGCGGTGGATGAACAGGTCGGTCACGCAGTACCCGAAGTCGTCCACCACCACAGTGTTGTAGCGCTTGGCGTACTCGCCGATGATTCCGCGCAGCTGGCCGAAGTCCTTTGTTCGGGCGAACTTCTTGCCCCCGCGGAACGGGAGCATGGTCTTCTCGCACTCGATGAGGCCGTAGGAATCCTTCGGCAGGTTGCGCAGCGAATACGTCTTGCCCGAGCCGGACGGTCCGAGGATCAGAACAGGCACGCCCATCACTCCACCTCGCAATCGCATCGCTCGGCGGACGGTTCGCTACCTATGGAGTCGAGTCGCACCGGAACCATCCCGCCGAGCTCCTTGATGCTGAGCTTCAGGCGGTTGATGTACTCGCCGTCGCTTTCGCGCTCGTTGCGGGCCTTGTGCTCCAGCAGCTCGCGGTACTCGGCGAGCGTGACCGTGACGGTCAACTCGTCCTCCCCCTTGTAGTCATACGGGTCGAGCCACTTCGACATCTACTCCACCTCCCCGCCGAGCAGCCCCGCGACCGCAGACGGCAGCTCCCCCGCCATCGCGCGGGCGACCTTCAGTCCGTCGACCTTGAGCATCGTGCCCTTGTAGTGCTTCGGCTCGTCGACCTCCACCATCGCGCATCCGTCCGGCAGGAGGCCGTAGTCCATCGCGGCATCGACGACCGCCTTCTGGCAGCTCGCGCCGCATATGATGGTTGAGAGCACGTCCGCGCCCTCGTCCGTGGTGCGCAGCCATTCGACCAGCTTCTTGGTGTCTGTCACGCGCATCTCCACGCCCTGCTTGGGCTTGGTGAAGGTCAGCGACAGCGTGCCGACCTCCTGCTCATGCAGCTTGAGCTTCACGCGGTCGGCGCCCGTGGTCTCGTACAGCGCGATCATGCTGTCGTCGATCTCGGTGCGCAGGTTCGCCCCGCCCTTGGGCCGCGTCGTTATCCGCTCGTTCGCCGCGTCGGCGATGGCCTTCCACAGCGCGAGCTCCTGCATCTCCGTGAATTGCATGTGTCCTCCTCCTCGTTAGTAGATGAACGCCTGCCCGAACAGGACGCCGAGCCTTATGAGCGCGACGGCGAGCAGGTACGAGCCGCAGATTCCCGCCGCCGCGAGCGACAGCGCTGCCAGCTCCTGAACCCGTGCATCCATATCTCGTCCTCGGCGAGCCTGCGGAGTTCGCGCACAATCGACGCGGACAGCGGAGCCGCGACGCGCGCGGCCCTCTTCATGTCGTACAATCAAGACGACCTCCTTTTTGTTTGGCTTGGGTTGGTCATTTGCCCTTGTGCGTGCTGCAACACGCATGAGGGCTTTCTCTTCTGCTTGCGGAGCGCATTGGCCTTCCGGCTTATCGCGTGCGCCCCCGGCGCTATCCGTGCATTCTCAGGCCCCACGGCGGGCGCGTCTGCGGGAAGCGGTCGCCACCGGCTCCCCCGGCTCGCGACGTTCCCTGTATTCGGTTCTCAAGGGTCTCGAACCAGATACGGATGGCGGACGGGTCGCGCTATGATTGACGCGTCTCAAAACGCCCCCGATCTTTGGAGGTGGTCTTTTGACCAACGTTTTGAGCACGCGGCCTCTTCTCAATCGATAGTGCCGCACGCGCCTGAGCAGCGCAGAGACTATCGCCTCAAGGGCTTTTGCTCTGGAAGCCGCGCATGGCGCAACCTCGCTGAAACTGCATAGGGAAGGCGAGGTGTGGCCCCGCACGGGACCGGCGCGTGTGTGCAGGGGAAGAGAAACAAGCTTGGCGGCTTGGGGAGTTTCGAACAGAGCTAGGGCTCCCCACCCGTCCGCCATTCGTATCCGGTTCTCAAGGTTCCTTCCGTCCCCCCGTCGAGGCCATCCCGAATCTCGTCTGGAGACATGTGGTAACGGCGGGATGGCCGTGGTGGAGGGGCGGGTTTGCGAGCGACCCCGCGCGGAGCGCTCTGGCGCGCTTTTCAGCGCGATAGAATCGTGGGTGGATAAGAAGGGGTGTTGGATGAATCGACTGAACCGAGAGCAGGAGAAGACGCTCAGAATCATCTGGAAGCATCGAAACGAGAACGAGAACCGCGACTTGATAGAACGCGAAAGCGGAGACCGGAAGCTTCTTCTCGAACTCTCCCATGCGGGGTTTGCGGCCATTCACAGCAGCATCCGAGACGATGGGGATAGTGACTATCAGCACGTCTCGCTTACCAGCTCGGGTCGGTGTTACTTCTCAGAAAAAAGGCGCGACCTCTTCCAGAGGTACATGCCGGTCATCCTGTCCGGCGGCCTCGGCATCATCGCGATGCTCATTGGTACGTTCGTCGGAGCCTTCCTGACCGGATGGAGGCCGTAAGTCCACGACGCGCAGCTCCTTATCTCCATCACCTATCGCACACACGTCGTCCATCGGGACAATCGCGATTGCGACGCCGTATCCTGTGCCGTCGAGGACGCGCATCATCTCCGCGACCGTGTGCCATTCGCGGTCGGGAAAGGACACACCGTGCTTTCCCAACGCGACGTCGAACGTCTTACGCGAGAAATAGGTCAAACCGCTGTCGGTCAGGCGGTAGTACGCCTTGCGTTTGAACAGACCCATAGAGATCACCTTCCTCCCAAATCGAATGCCGCCTCAACGGACGGCGGCGACCATCTCGGCTATTTCCAACCGAGCAGATCGTTGGGCGTGCAGCCGAGCGCACGCGCAAGCTTCGCGATGCTCTCTAGCGTCGGCGCGCACGTCTCGTTCTCGTACTGCGAGATGGAGCGCGAGTTGACGTCGGAGCGCTTGGACAGCTCGTCCTGCGAAAGGTCGAGGAAGCCACGTCGGCTGCGCAGCTCGGCGGCGAAGCGCTCGGTGTACGTCATGTTCTCCGTCATCGGATCACCTCCTTTCCGTGAAACCGTCCGCACATCGATGCGCCCAAGGCCGCGCCGCCGAAGAACAGCGACAGCGGCAGCAGCGCGTCGCACAGCCCGCTATCGCCGAGCGCGAGTGCGAGCACCGCACCGCCCAGAAGGCAGACCTGCGCGGACAGGAACAGGCGCTCTATGGTCTTGGCCATGGGTCCGGTCGTTCCTTTCTCTTCGAGCGGCCAATGAGCCGGTGACGCATGTCAACGGCTTCCCTAGAATCCTTGGGGTTCCCCTAGGATTCGTACGTAATAGGGAACTTCTTCCGTATTGCTATTAATTATCATAGGTAACTTCTTCCCTATGTCAATACTAATTACGGAAATATTTGCGTATAAAATTGAATAGTTATAGAATTAAGTTGCTGATTTGAGAGGAGCTTGGGATGGAATTGCAGCTTAAGCAAATTAGAAAAGCGCAAAAGATTACCCAGAAACAAATGGCTGATTTGCTTGGGGTAGACCTTAAAACCGTTGGCAATTGGGAACTCGGCAAGACGACAATCAAACTCGACGACGCCTGCCGCATCTGCCGCGCCCTCCACTGCACCCCCAACGACCTCTGCGGCTGGTACATCGACCACCCGGAGGACGCGCCGCGCGACGCGTCGCCTCCCCTCGCCCCGGACGAGGCCGTCGTGGTGGAGGGTTACAGGTCATGCACGCCCGAGTGGAAGCGCCATGTCCGCATGGACGTGGAGGCCGCCGCGGGCGCGTCCTTAAAGAGCGCCGAAAGTGCTCCATCTGTAGCCGAGGAGAGGTCGGCTTAGGGCGGACGGGAACGGCGGCCGGGCGGGCGAGTTTTCGGTGAAGATGGCAATCTTGAGAGCGTGCGACGCAAAGCGTTGACACAACGCGATGGGAGTGATTAACATGAGCGACAACAGTACCCCGCACGCGACCCACGAGAGTGGAGCGAACCAGGCGGGGTCGTTTTGTATCTCGCCGAAACCTCCGTTGACATACAGGCAGCAGGTCGACCTCATGGTCTCGCGCGGCCTCTTGGTAAAAGACGAGGCGGATGCAGCGCTGAAGCTATCTGAGGTCAACTACTACAGGCTGCGCGGGTACTGGCTCACATACGAGCGGGACGGGCGATTCATGCCCAGCACGACATTCGAAATGATTTGGGACACCTACCGATTCGACGCCGAGTTCAGGAACCTCATATGGTCCCTCATTTCGCCCGTCGAGATAAAGGCGAGAACGTCCCTCGCCTATCACATGTCGCACGAGTGCGGACCGCTCTCCTATGGGGACGCAGGGATGTTCCGCGACGCGAACAGGCACGCGAAGTCAATTGCGTCAATCAGGCGCGAGGTCGAACGGGCGAAACGCGACCGGGTCCCATGCGTCCTCCACAACTTGGAAAAATACGGAGACCTCCCGATCTGGGCGGCGGTGGAGATCATGAGCATGGGCACCGTCTCACAGCTCTACGGCAACCTAGACCCCAGCCAGTGCGGCGCGCAGAAGGCTATCGCAGCCGACTTCGGTGTGAAGCCGTTCCTGCTCAAGAGCTGGCTCAGGCATCTCACGTACGTGCGCAACATCTGCGGTCATCACAGCAGGCTTTACAACCGCATCATGACGGTCAGGCCGACGCTCATGCGGGCAGACGCAAGGCTCGACGGGAACAAGGAGCTACCGACCATCGTGGTGCTCAAAAGGATCTACGAGCGCCTGTGGCCCGAAGCGTGGCCCACAGCGGTCGGAAGGCTCGCCGAGATCATCGAGCACCACCCTTCTGTCAGCGTGGCGCCGCTGGGATTTCCGACGAACTGGGTTGAAGTCATACGGTAAGGATCCACCATCTGCGGAAGCAGGTAAACCAGCCCCGCTCCCCCATCAGCTTGCAGGCGAGGGGAACGGGGCCAAGAAAGGGAGTGCGGGGCCGTAGCCGACCGCGCCCATTCCAGCCACGAAAGGTGGTAGCCACATTATGCCATCAGATGCACGGTATGGATGCCTTCGCGTCCCGAAGAAATGCCTTGGCCTTGCCCATCATCGAATTCTCCTGGGCGAACGCGACGCCCTCCATCGTGACGCGGGCGTTGAGCGCGGTGACGGACGCATCGCCGCCGAAGAACCTATGGATGGTCACGCCGTCGATGTAACCGTGGTCCACGAGTTCCTCCACCACGGCGAGCCAGTAGGAGCGCGGGATTCCGAGCGCGTCGCTGGACCACTTCAAATCATCGGGCTCGACGCCCTTCTTCATACAGTCGTACAGGTACGCGATGATCTTGTACATCACCACGTACATGTCGTTATGCGCCATGCGGCCTCCGTCTCAATGGGGTGATTCCATTATGCCACGCAAGCCGAGGAAAACCGAAACCCGAAAAGGCGTCATCTACGCCCGCTTCAGCTCGCACGCCCAGCGCGAGGAGTCCATCATGGACCAGATCCGCGTGTGCTCGGGCTACGCGGAGCGCGAGGGCATAGAGATCGCCGCGACGTACGCCGACGAGGCGCGCAGCGGAACGACCGCCGCCGGCCGGCCCGAGTTCCTGCGCATGGTCGCCGACGCCCAGAAATCGGACTGGGACTGCGTGATCGTGTACAAGTCCGACCGCTTCGCGCGCAACCGCTACGACGCGGCCACGTACAAGGCCAAGCTCCGCAAGGCGGGCGTGGATCTGCTGAGCGCCACCGAGGGCGTGCCGGACGGCCCCGAGGGCATCATCTTGGAGTCCGTGCTGGAGGGCATGGCCGAGTACTACAGCGCCAACCTCGCGCAGAACGTGAGGCGCGGAATGGAGGGCAACGCGCTGAAGTGCCTCCACAACGGCGTCCGCGTCTTCGGCTACGACTGCATGCCGGACGGCTCGTACGAGGTCAACGAGCACGAGGCGCAGGGCGTGCGCGCCGTGTTCTCCATGGTCGCGTCCGGCTCCACCAAGGCCGCCGCCGCCCGCCACCTCAACCACGGCGGGTGGAGGACCAAGCGCGGCCGCGAGTTCGGCGTGGAGGCCGTCAGCTCCATGCTGGACAACGAGAGGTACATCGGCGTCTACAGCTGGGGCGAGGTCCGCGTGGAGGGCGGCATGCCGGCGATAATCGAGCGCCGGCAGTGGGACGACGTGCACGCCAAGATCAAGGCGCGCGGCACGCGCAAGGGCGTCAGGAACGAGTCCTACCTGCTCTCCGGCAAGATGTACGACGCCGACGGCAACCCGTTCGAGTCCAACTGCGGCACCTCCCGCAACGGCAAGCGCCACTACTACTACCGCGTCAAGTCCACGGGCGCGTCCATCCGCAGGGACGAGGCCGAGGACCGCGTGCGCCGCGCCGTCGCGCAGGTGCTCGATGAGAACCCCGAGCTGGACGAGATGATCGTGGACGTCGTGATGCAAGCCCAATCTGAATCCGAGTCGGTGGAGCGCGACGCCATCGACGCCATGAAAAAGCGCCTCCCGCAAATCGACCGCGAGATAGACAACCTCATCGAGCTCGCCGCGAAGACGGGCGCGGGCAAGACCATACCTGAAAAATTGAGGGCGCTGGAGCACGAGAGGGACGCCCTCGCCCTCCAAATCGAGGAGATGGAATCCAACACCCCGCCCATCGAGCCGGACATGGTGCGCTACCTGCTGTTTCAGCTCCGCCAGTGCAGCGGCCCCGATTCCATCGTGCGCGGATTCGTGGACCGCATCGAGGTGGACGCGGAGGGGCGCATGTTGGTGATTTTCAACCTCTGCACCCCCTCTGACCTGCGGGAACAAGAAAAATCCCAAACCGATGAAGACCGGTTTGGGAAATTAAGGTTTGGTAGCCCGTACCGGATTCGAACCGGTGATCTCCGCCTTGAGAGGGCGGCGTCCTGAACCGCTAGACGAACGGGCCATTATGTAGAGGAGCTTACGAGTGCTCCGAAAACTCTTGGTAGCCCGTACCGGATTCGAACCGGTGATCTCCGCCTTGAGAGGGCGGCGTCCTGAACCGCTAG
>ENA-OQEY01000742-OQEY01000742.1-human-gut-metagenome-genome-assembly--contig:-NODE-742-length-17775-cov-8.624477_pt1 | contig 17775 bp, 26 predicted proteins | sample MGYA00242801_ERZ504647 | MGnify/ENA primary metagenome ERZ504647 (study PRJEB26092, sample SAMD00036204) | human gut metagenome | host: Homo sapiens | study: EMG produced TPA metagenomics assembly of... | reverse complement strand
GGGTATTACATCTCATGACATTTCAATTAATCCCCCAGTTTCACACTTTAACATAGTATAGTACAACACTGTAGTCAATTAAACTGTGACACTGCACTTAATTAAAGTGTTACGCTTTAGTTTGTTAAATTAGTACACTGTAGAACTTTAATGAATTAAAGTGTTATACTTTACATTAATGAAGTGCGTGGTAATAGGTAACGTATATAGCTAATCTAGTTGACATTTTAAAATCAAAGTATTATAATATAATTAAAGATAAGATAAAGGAGTGATAAAAAATGAAAAGATTAGAGTGCTTAAAAATTTTAAAATCAATGTGCAAAATTGAAACAATGAGCCATTTTCAAGTTTACAGGGGGGTGTGTGATGATACTATAATTTATGCATCATGTTTGGCAGACTATAACAATTCTATATATGTGGCATATGATACAATTAAAAAGAAATATCGATTAAGTGTTAATTATAATTCTGTTATAATTAACCCATTTATTAACATTTTCACGGATGAGTTTAGTCAAAAAGTTTTTGAAGCGATTCAATTAATTTTTTTAGAAAAGGAGTGTAAAAAACATGACAAATAATTATAAGGAACTGAATAATTTAATTCTGGACTTTATTCCAGAACGATTTACTATTACATGGTTACAACCAGATTTTAACTCTAAAGGTGTTACAGCCTTTAGATTTAGAATTGCTTTACAAGATTTATCTTTTGATGTTTCTTGTAATTTATCTAGTGTTATGTTATTTATAGGTAGTGTACCAGAAATTAGAGTTTTATCTAAAGACTATGATAAAATCAAAAAAGTATACGACAAAATGGTTATTGATTATGAAAGGGGTGCATTATAATGATGAAAGAAATTAGCAAAAACGATTTACACGAAGTTGTTCTGGTTGGTAAAGGACCAGAACTACAGACACTTTTCAGTATTATTGGCTACAATTCAATTAATTGTGGTACATTTGGTTTAAACTGGAATTGTATTAATTTATACGATGGTTTATATTCAGAATTTTTCTCTGTTTTGAGATACAATAGAAACAAACCAAAAAGAAGTATCAGCATTGACGAATTTTTAAAAAAAGAATATGGTGACGAGATTAAAAAGCTAACTTATATGAATTATAAAATAGCAAGGGAAATGGCAATTTTTATTTTAAGAAATTGTTTTGAGTTTGTAAAGTTAGGGGGTTTAAAATGAAAGATTTATTTACATTTATAATCTTAGTAGGATACATGGTTATCCTACTAAGACAATTTAAAAAAGACTATAAAAATTTAAAAGGAGAATAAAATATGAAAACAATGGAAGAAATAAAAAAAGAAAGAGAAGAATATTGCGACTTTATGTTTAATGAAAACAACATTATGAATTGTGATGAGTGCCCAGAAAATCAAGATTTTGAGTCATGGGAAAATAAGCTACCGTGTGGACAGCAAAATTGTTGGGTATATTGTCACATAAAAGATTTGTAAAGAAAAACCAGACATAAAACGTGTCTGGTTTTTTCATGTTTCACGTGAAACATTAGCAACCTATTTTTCTCATAATTTCAAAGACAAGATTTTTCACGAAAATATTTTGATATATCACATCATTTCTACGAAAATAACGCCTTATCAGCTCGCTTGTAAAACCTTTTTTCATGCCTAAATTGAATCGTTCGTTAACATCTTCCTTATCATATGCAATACAGCATGGACAGTCATAGTTTATTTTATCACAAACATATAACTTTCCTTCTATAGTCTGCCAAAATCCTACTTCTTTTTTATCAATTCTAACACAACTCACTAACTTCATTCTTCCTTTATATTCTTCTATAAACGTATTATCATCACTAAAAAACTCATTATCAATACTATAACTTGCGTATTCTGTGCCTTTGATTAATTGCCCGAATCGTGTACTTTTCTTTTTTTCCATGAATGATTGTGAGTTTTTAATATTTTCAATTAATATAAATCGTTCTGAATCATAGAAAAATGACTCTGGGCAACGTAAATTAAAATATACAAAATAGGGATTGTTTTCAGAAGTTGCGTTACCTAAGAAAAACGCTCGTACATCATCTCGCATACGTGCGACAGTTTCAAAGAATTCAAGAAACATTTCAGGCTCGTTAGGTATGTAATGAATGTTTGATTTAAGTATTAAAAATTCATCATAAATAATTTTATTTACGTTTGGATATTCTGCCGACTTTTTTGTTAATGCTGTGCTTAATGCTACAGCATATCCCGCTACTTTTTTATTTATGTAGAACGTTCTGCCTTTAACCTCAAACTCAACACTATCGAATTCTTTAGATACAGCATTAAAAAATTTATCTAAGTCCTTTAACTCAGACTTATAACGCCTTAGATAAATAAATTGCTTTCCAGTTTTTAAAAAATCCTTGATAGCCCATTTTTTTAGTCCGTAGGTTTTTCCAATACCACGACCGCCCAACAAAAAATTTAAAAGTGCATTGTACGATTGCATTTTTGATAAGTCATAATACATACTATTATTTTTCATTTTATATCACATCCTTTTCTTTTAACCGATTGTGTATACAATATTCTTAATACAATGTAAATCATTTACAATTAACCGATTGTGTATACAATATACTGTATTTATAATACAATGTAAATTATTTACAATAAACAAATTATATACAATCTATACTATATTTTATAATGATTGTTATATTGTAAATTTATAAAAGTTCCTTGAATTTCAAAACAAAAATCAAGGAATTTTTATAACTTTGCAATACCAGAATTTTATAACTTTTGTCAACCAGAATTTTTATAACTTTATTCATCAATAATTCTACGAACTGTATATGAATCAAATTTATTCATTAAATCTGTAATAGTTCTCCATCTACTACCTTTAACTCGTGCTGAACCAATGCCCATGACATAACCTTTTCTGTCCATATACATTTCAACATGACCACCGCCACTGTCATGTTTCATAACGAATAAATCTGCTGGCATTAAATCATCTTCATATGAGCTTTTCCATGAACTGCATCTACCACTATGAATATTTTTACCATTTTCTCTTTGGTCACCTGTCCATGTTCCTATGTTATACCCATTTTTCTTATAACAATACCACACCAAACCGCTACAGTCCGCTGTTCCTTTGTTTGGTCGCATCCTTGCTCCACTTGCTTGAGTGTAACTTACTTTTCCCTCTAAAGATTTCATGGTTGCTATGATTTTTCCACGTACTCCACTTGCCGTTTGTCCGTGTTTTGGTTTCTTTGTTGTTTTTCCACCAGTTGTAAACTTATTCAAAACATCATTTTTAGTGGTGATATTTGCATTGTTTCCACTGTTGTTTGTTTGTCCATCTCCTGTCAATTCATTTTGGTTTGTGCTACTAACATTTGATGGAATCCAAAGATTATTAGCTTGTTTAATAAATCTTATATTAATATTGTTTCCCTCATTATTCATATTTAGCCATAATTCATTAGAACTAATTAGTTTAATTGAGTTAATACCTAAATTTGTTACAGTTATACTTACTGCACTTCTGTCTGGATTGTTTTTATTTGTTGCACTACCATAGTCGGGATTAATGTCACCAATATCATCTGCATCCCAGTCTTTCGTACTTACACCGTCTGGAATTTTCTTGATTTCTTTTCCATCCCAACTTGCTAGAAAATTTTTAACTTTTCTATATCTGCTTGGGTAGTTCCTTAATACAGCATTATTCATAGCTCCTGTATACCATCTTGTATAAGGGGCGTTTCCTACTGCATTAAATACTTGAAACATACGTTTTGGTGTTTGATGATAAATCGTGCTTGCAAAAATACTTCCTTTTTTATTTGTGATATGATTTCTTTTCATAACTTTAATATATCTATTAGCAAAACTGTCGAACATTTCTTGTTGAACTTTCTTTGCATTTGTTGTTGCTAAACATTTTCGTATCTGATTAGCTTGTGAGTTTGTAAAGACTTTATACCCCCATCTTTTACTACCAGAATCAAAAGTTTTCAAGAAATCATCAGAAAAATAAGTTTTTAAATCTGGATATTTAGTAACAATGTTATGTAATAAATCCCATGATTCACCATTACTTGCTTGATAGATTCCTATTCCCATATGTGGGTTTAGTTCGATTAAATTCCATTGAAAATCTGTTTCAACATCTGCTATGATATATTGGAAAGCTCTTACCCATGCTTCATCAAAAATTGCCATTTTATCACCTCTTAGAAAACTACCCCAGAATTAACTAGGGTAGTTATACTTATTTTTATTTTTCAATAACTCTTAACATAACTTGGTAACTGTCTGGAACAACAATTATTTCATTACTAGTTAAATTATGTACTGTTAATTCACATTTTGTTCCTGTAAATTCATATCGTTCCATTACATTTGCGCCTTTATTTTGCGGTAACCACATTTGAACAACACCAATCACATCATAATTACCTGCCGATAATGTAGCACTTAACGTAGGAAAACTAATAGCAGTACCACCATTAGCTGGAATTCTTGTACTTGTTAATGGTCCAGTTCCTATAACATAATCATGTAATTTATTTAATTTAGTTAAATTAGCTTCATTATTTGTTGCTTTTTCTAATCCACTATCAGCAACATTCTTTGCACTATCAGCAACATTCTTTGCACTATTAGCAACACTCTCTGCATTATTAGCTGTGTTGCGAATCTGCGTAATGTCATTATTAACATTATTCACAAAATTCTTATATTCAGACTCACCAACTAATCTGTTCCATGAACTCCAGTTTCCATCATGCATTTTTGAACGGATATACATTTGAGAATCAGAATCAACGTAAATCTGCCATGTACCTACGTTATCATTGTAAACGTATAAGAACCCTGCTTTTTTCGTTGGTCTATTCTGTTTGACATAATCTTCATTCGGTGGCAATGAATAATGTCCATTATCAAGGTTGTTTAAATCATCTCCTGTACCTAACATTTTTGAAATGAACGTGTTGAGTTTGGATAAAATACTAGCAATTTCAACATCTTGAGCAACAAAAGCGTTATCAATGTTTAAAAATGCTGTGTTAAAATCAACAAGGTATGTGGGGCGGTCTGTTCCCACCCATTGTGGTAAATGCAATTTTTTTGTTTCGTTTGTGTAAGACATAAATTATCTCCTTTCTTTATTAAAGAATTTCTGGCATAAAAGGTATAAATGTTTTATAAATTTCTTCTTTATTATTTGTTATAACCTTAATTTCTGTTATTTCTCCAATATCCCCATTATATGGTAAATCATTATTGAAAAAATTAACTTTATTAAATTGTTCTTTACAAATATCAAATAAACCTATAGGTCCACTTAGTGATATACCTATATTTAAATTAGATATAGGTATTTCTAAAACTTCATTTTCTGTTTCATCTTCAAAACTAAATTTAAAATTAAATTTATCACCATTAATTTTTATAGATATAGTCATTATACTGCCTTTAATAATTAATTCATCATCCCCATTTTTAATATAGTCTGAAATTTTTAAATAAAAGATTAAAGGTACATCACTTTGAATATTATCTACCTTATTATGAAATAAATCATAATAACACTTAGTATCATAATCATAACAAGAATTAGCTGATTCATAAAATTTAATCGGTATACCAATTTCATCCATCTCTTTACAATAAAATTTATCACTATTCACAAAATCACACATAGATTCTCTAGTTACTGTGATAATGTCATGCTGTAATCCAGATGTTTCTGGGTTTCCAGTAATCGCAAATTGTTTAGGAATTCCTGTAGGAATTTTTGCAATCTCACCCAAAACCCACTGCTTCATTTCTCCTTGATACTGATTCAAAATGTCTAGCAACTGGTCATACAATCTCTTTGCGTAAATTTCACAATGTTCATGACATTTTCTAATTTCTTCTGTAATTCTTTCATTTGTTAAATCAATTCTATTACTCAGTTTGCTGTCCTGTTCATCAACGTATGCTTTTAAATCTGTAATCTTATTGTAAATTTTTTCAATTTCATTTTGAATGGAATTAAAATTTCCATCCACATTTTTAGCCATTTCTTGAATTAATTTTGTTAATTTGCATAAAACTTCATAATATGATAGTGATTCATCGTAAACTAATGGAAGAACTTTAAAACATGGTAACAATGGTAGCATTTATTCACCCTCTTTCGTTATACATTGAACAATTATATCATTAATATCTCCACTAAACCAATCATAAGGAATGAAATGAATCGTTGTATCATATGGTCCATAATAAACATCAAAAATAACACCACAGTTTATTCTTAAAATTGCATTTTTGTCGTATTGGTCTTTCATTTTTAGAAAATACATACAAATCTTAGAAATTGGTTCAGTGTGAGATTCTAAAGATAAAAAATTTCCATTTGTATTTTTTAATTCTGAGATGTTATGAAAAGGTTTTTCATTGAATTTTTTATCAATTTTATTATTTTGATAATTTAAATCATCTTGCGTCGGTTTATCATTACTTCCCCATATTGGTAAACCTATATTTTCAGTTTTGTAAGAAAAACTCATTTTATAACCCCCCTTTTAATAACTACCATTACAAACTAATTGCAATTTAACATCTGATACAATATCTGCATTAGTTGGATTATAAATTTGTAATATGTAACGGTCATGTACTGGTTCATTTTCAGTTGCTTCTGTTTGTTCAAGTTCAAAAGAAAGAATGTTTAAAAATTGATTGCTTAAACTCACACCTTTTAATGCAAAAACTTTAGGGTAACTGTCATTACCACTAACACTTTGTTTTACATTTATAACTAAAGATGTATATACTTTTGATAGAAAATTAGCTTGTTTGTTAAATTCAAAATCTAAAAAAGTTACTTTATCTCTAACATAATCTAAAATTTTTTGCATTATGTCATCAAAATTTTGTACTCCACCTTTAACTTCAAAATCATGTGTTAAAACCTTTTTTATTGTTACTTTTTCGCCTGCCATTTTTTTCACCACCTTAATATATACACATAAACAAGTCGTCTAAATCTCGAATTATCAATAAATCAAGATTCGTTTCAATTTTTAACATTTCTTGAAACATTTTATAGTTTTCTTTTGTACCGTCATGTCCGTGTAAATGTCTTGAACTTTCCCCTTTTGCGCCTGTAGTATCTTCTGTACTTGCATCACCTACATTAGAAGTAGTAGCATAATTTTCTGAATAAACGTCACCTAAACTTCCCATAGGGGTATCACTTGTTCTTCCCTTGCTTGTACTTGTTGTTGTACCTGTCTGTTCTGATTTGTTATTAATTTCTTCGTAAATATCTTTGTTTTCTGTTAATTTTTTGTCTTTTAATTCATCATACAGTTTACAGTATTTAGGCATAATCTCACACATTCTAGTGTTTAATCTGTCCTTAAATAAACTTGCAGTTTCAAAACCAATTTCTCTAAATTTGTAATGTTCTGTGATTCTTTTATTTAATTCTTCCCTGTGGGATTCTTCCCATATAGGATAATCTTTTAATCCTAAATCATAATCCATTTCTAAAAGATAACGCAATTCTGTTGTGTATTTACTCAATAGCATCACCACCTTTATCATCTGGTTTCATTAATTTTTTAGCGAATTTTTCAATATCTGGATTCCATTCAACACTAACATTTAGTGCAAATTTTTTATTAATAGAATCACAAGCTTTTTTCCTCATTTCTAAACCATCAGTTTTCATCATACTTATAATTTCATTGTTTGAATCAACCTCATTAGAAACAAGTCTTTCGCCTTTTTCAAAATCAGTGTTATTCACTCCAATAAAAGTTAAAAATTCATGAAACATTTTTTTCTTGTATTCGTCCAGACTTAAAAAACTATCATCTGTAGAAAATTCTAATGTTTTGAAATCGTCAATATCTAAGGAAGTGCTACCAAAAATCATTGGTTCATTTCCGTCATAATCTTTCATCACATTTTTATAAGACAAACGTTTACTTTCATCACAAGCAATAAACTTCATTTTTTTCTGTCCAGAAATATTTACATCACAGATTCTTTGTGTATTTGCAATTCTTAAAGCATAAGAATGTGCAAGTAAAAATTCTGTCATTCTCATGTAGTTATTGTAAATGATAACCGAATTATCTCCGTAACACTCATGTCTATAATTAGCATAAGGTGAATAAGCTATTCGCCTTACTGGATTCCCATAAATATTTAATCTTCCAGAATCAGTGAATGGCAATGTTAAAAAACCAATTTTCTCATCAAAGAAAAATAGTGCTTTTCCCTGTTGACATAAAGATTTTTCTAACATTTCTTCACTACAAGTGTTTGGTAAATCTTTCCAACGAAAACGATTCATTAGTATTCTGGTAAATACATTTAAATACATAAAATATGTTTCATTGTTAGATATTCCAGAAACAAAGGTAGAATCATAAACGTTTGGATTAAGATGGAATAAATCACCACAACTTATTTTTTTCTTTTTTCCCATTTAATCACCGCCTTTTTGTTAAGGCTTTCCACGTATTATGACCAACAATTCCATCAACCTTTAATTTTTTAGATTTCTGAAATTTCTTTACAGCTTTTTCTGTAGATGGTCCAAAACATCCATCACAACCATAACCGCCTAACGTAAACCCATGTTCATGCTTTAAAAATTTTTGCATACACTGAACAATTCTTTTTGATGTAATAGAAGCATACAAAGTAGGTAATTTGCTTAAGGTTTCTTTTCCAACAATACCGTCAATTTTTGCACCAATTAATTTTTGTAAATCTTTCACATTTTGTTTATAAACATAATGTTTCTTTTTTGATTCTGTTTTTGTTGGCTTCTTATTATTGTAATTATTAATGTTAGAATAATTTACATCGAATTTTTTATTTGTACCACTAATACTTCCAGAACTTGAATACTGCCATATGTCCACATTAACTGGTAATTTACCCATTTCTTTATTATATCTTGCGTACCATAAATAATAAGGTTTTGCAAGTGCAAATTCTCTGTAATATTTATCAAAATATTCTTTATTAAAATAAAACCCTGTTTCATAGCCATTTAATTTAATTGTCTTACAAAAACTATCTGTCATTCTACAGATTAAATTACCTGTAGGCTTTACGCCATTCTTTAAAGCATAATTATAACTATCATACTCCCAGTCAAAAAAGATAGGATAATCAATTTCATAATTTTTAATTGCATTTAAACAATAATTAGCTTCTTTTCTTGCCATTTCTTCTGTATAAGCATAAGAAAACCAATAAATCCCAACTTTCTTTTTTAGTCTTGAAAGCTGTTTCATATAATCTTTAAATTTTTTATCAATATTGTTTTTACCAAACCCAGCTCGAACGATTACAAAATCAATATCATCAAATTTTGAAATATCTAAATTTCCATTATGGTATGAAATATCAATTCCTTTATTTTTAAAGTTCGTCATAATCATCACCTACTTTCAATTTTGACAAGTTAAATAAAAATGCATATAATGCACTAAATAATGCTGTACTTAATACAGTTGAAAAATTTACTTCACTAATCATTGTTAATCCTGTTAAACTTCCTAGCATAGATTGTGCAAAAGTTTTAACACATCTTAAAGCTACATCTTCACAAGCTTTATTAAATTTTTTGTTTTTAAAATTAATCATAACATTCTCCCTATAATACAACCAATTAAACAAGTAATAATGTATTTAATTAAATACTCATACCATTCAGTAGGTTTTCTCTCTAAATTTACAACTTTTAAAGTCACATCATCAAGCTTTGATGATATAGAATTAAGCATTAGATTTAACCGCTCGTTACTTAAATTTAATTTTTCGATTTCTGAAAACTTATCTTCTATATCATCAACCCTATGTTCGAGTGACTTAATATCCTTTTTTAACTCTGCAATTTGAACATCATAATCACTCATATTTTAATCTCCTATAAATTTATTTGTTGTATAAACTCCTATGTCACCATCATGCCAAAGTGTTACACCTTTATCAAACATATTTTGTATAATTTCTGCAAAACTTTTAGGAATATTTGCTTCAATGATACAGCCTTGCGTTTTAATATAATTAAAGCGTTCGCAAGTTCTTAATTTTGGGATTTCAAATTTATTTGAAACATAACCATATCGTTCAAAAAAATCATTTAACCTGTCAATCATTCTTGGATGAATCGTTTTCCATTTTAACGTAACACCACCGAAGCCATTGGCAATATTAAAACCATCACCACCAGTTTGTCCCGCAAGTGTTGGTGGGGTAATCTCAGCATCTTGAATCTTTGCCATCTGTTTTCTAATTGCAATCTCACTTTGCTTATCAGTTTCATAAATCTTTTTAGCACCACCATATAAAGAAGATATAACACCGCCAATATTTCCACGTAGTGCATTAGATACAGCTCCCATACCGCTTTCTATAGGTGTAAAAAATCTTGTTTCTTTTTTATTATAATTTGCTATCGCATTATTTAGTGCAAAACTATTGGCATTTTGAGCCTGATACAGAATAGAATTATCAACAAGAACTGGAACTTGTGGAAAATTACCAAAAATTATACCACTGTTTACAAAATCACCATTTGTAACTAAATTACCATATTTAAAACCATTGTCCGAATAATTAGCGTATCCTTTTGGGTAAATACAAAATCGTGGTGCCGAACTAATGTAAGATATACATTGTAAATCAATTATATTCTTATCACTTAATAACTCTGGTTTAATAATAAACTGTTGTCCATTATAACCTGTCATTTCAATATATGAATAAGGGTACTGGTAAAGCTTAAAATGTTCTTGTTTTAAACCAAACTTTTCTATAACATTATCCACTTTTAAAATGTCTTTTTCTGGACTTATATAGTTATCTTTAATTTTATAAACACTAACTTTTGTTCCTGTAGAAAAACTAATGTCTATTTTTCTTAAATTAGAATCATCTAAAAATTCCGTCGGAATCATAGTAACAAATTGTATATTTTGTGCAATCCACGGAGCATTACTTAAACCTTTCGCTAAATTTTCAAATTCAGCACCAGATTTTAATATATAATAAGATAGCATAGATGGTATATTATCACACATTGTGCCATGAGAAGCGTTAATATTCGGTGAATTTTTACTACCAAAATCTCCATCTAGTTCCACAGATGAACACACTAGAATTAAATAAGGAAGTTTCCAATGATAACTCTCTGTATGTACATTTAAATAATTACTTCCATACTCAAGATTTTCTGGGTACAAATTATTACCGATTAATGCCCCACCTTTATTTTCATAATTATTATTAGAAAATTCCTGTTCGTGCTGATTAACAATAAAGCATTTTTTAAAATTAATATCAAACTGAAATGTTGTCCATGCATCAACCTCTATTGATATTTCTGTTGTTTCATCATTAATATAATTAACATCAGTTACAAAACAAAAAATCTCTCTATCACCAAAATTCTTATTTTTATAATAACAATAATCAATGTTATAACATTGTTCTACATTTTTATTAATCAATATTGTTTGATTTTTACGTATGTAACGATAATTACTAACAGTAAATAAAAAATGTTCTTGCATAAACTGTCGTCTTGCACCAGTATTTCTAAAGTCTATTTGATTTTCATAATTTTCAATCCCAGTACCAGACAAAAACCATATCTGGCTGTCTGGCTGAATTGATTTATTTAAGTCTGGCACTGTTAATCACCTCTACTGCTTAATAGTAATAGTACAAGTATCACTAACTGTTGGATTAGCAATAGATTTAGCTGTTACTGTTAATGTTTCCATTGTTTCTTCCTTATTAATGTAAAGAACTCCATCCTGTACTGTTGATAATGTGGAATTAACTTCCCATGCTACAGCCTCACTTGCATTTCCTGTTTTTACAACTTTTGCTGTAATGTCATAAGATAAACCTTTTTCTGCATTTTCAATCTTTTTAGGTGATAAAGTAACAGATGTTACGCTATCTTCTGCTACAACATCAGTTGTAAATCTGACAAAGTTTGAAAACTGTGAACTAGAAATTGTTTCCCAGTGATGGAAGAAATAATTCCAGTATAAACCCTGTGCATTATAAGCTTCTGTAAATTTCTGCATTTTATCGTAAACAACAAAGAAGTCACTATCTGTTAAAACTGCCACAGTTGATTTTGCTTTTTCAGAATCTCCAAAATTGTCAACTTCTACAATACTGAATTCAACATCTGCTTTATCAAGATGAAAAGCCGCCGCTAATGCTTTAACGTCCATTAATGCCTTTGTCCTTGGTGTTACAAAAAGAATCATTTCTTCTTTCTTTGTAAATGTTGTCACACCGGCTGGGTTATATTTACTAGCATAAAAAGGTAATGTTCCCGCCATTGAACGAACTTCAACTAACAAGTTCTCAGCGGTTTCTTTATTTGTGACAGAATCAACATGAACATTATATGTGTCTGTAGAATCAATATGTTTTGTTAACAGATTTTTCATAATTAAATATTCATCTTGGTTATCGCCATTATATAAAGAATCTGTTAATGTTCCAATTAAATCCCTCATTCCATATTCATTCAAAAAAGCGTTAGTTAACTGATTTTCAGAAATTGTGACTTTATAAAAATCCGCTCTATTAAATCTATGGAACCTTGTCTGAACATCAGCAAGTTCCCTTTTAAACTGTAAATCTTCATCACGTTCTGGATTAAACGTATGTGCTTTTGCAATGTTTACAAAAATTTCTTCAATATCTGTTCCATATGCAAGTGTACCTTTTTTAAAGTTTCTTAACGGATTGTTAAAAAGCTTCTTTCTTAAAACAACTAAAGCAATTCGGTTCATTAAAGAATGTAAGAACTCATTTTTAGATGGTTCATATTCTGTAATGGTCATTGCTACTTTTTTTAGGTTATCTTTTGTTGCTTCTGGAATTCTGTTCTGATAATCTGGTGAAGCTTTTGCTCTAATAGCGTTTAAAATATCTACGTTTGCGTTTGGCATTTTTTAAATCTCCTTTCAAAAATTAAAATGAATCAATAATATCTTCTAAACTACAATCATCTACTTCTGGCTCTTTTCCATTGCCGTCTGTAGAAGTATTTAATAGTTTTTCGGCATTAAACTTTCTTAACTCGTCAACTCTAATCTCATAACGTGCTAAATCATTATTTTGCTTATCAATAGTTTCTTGCATTTCAGTTAGTTTTTGTTTATCTGGATTTTCCCATTTTTCCAAAATTGCAATAATTTGCTCTTTTGCATCTTCGCCCTCGATATTTCTAACTGATTCTAATAATTCTTCATAATTCATCTTATACACTCCTTTTTAATTAAATGGCTACAATAATATTAATAAAGGTGAGTTCCACGTCACAAAACATTTCTATACCAGTTTCACCTGTGGATATGTATAAAAATTCATTATTAAAGAAATTATTGTAGCCTAACATACAATGATAGACTAGTAATTTCTTTTAAAATTACTTTTTACCTCTATCTATTATTATTATAACACTATTGTTTATTTTTGTCAACAAAATTTTTATTTTATTTGAAATGGAACATTTGTTAAAAGTACACCACCTTTTAAACGCTTCGGTTGTAATTTATTGTTACTCTTAAATCCAATTTTAAAATTGTCATAGGTAACTTCATTCTTTTTAATATTATCTGGCATACCACAAGCTTTTACGTCTAAAAAATCACCATTATCCTCTATATAAGTTTTTGGTTTTATAAATTTAGCTCTAATAAATGTGCTTTCATGTGCCCATGCACCTAGTTTTGTATCGTGAATCTCTAAATCTTCTGGGTACTCTAAACCAGTTAAATGTAAACTATCAGTGTCTGCATAAATGAATCTATCATACACTTTTTGAGCGGAACGGATTGTTTTGTTTCTGGCATAAGCTGTAATGAAAGAAGCCACTGGAATATAAACTGGTGTTCTTTGTTCTTCATCCATTGTTTCATACTTAACTACTCCATTTTCATCTAAGTATGGTTTTTTACTTCTACCAGTTACTGCTGAACCGAACTTACCATATAAACTGTTTTGCATTAATTTAGCAATCTGCCTTTTTCCACCTTTTGAAGTTGCTTTTTGTGCATAGAAAAAATCAATGTAGTTTTTAAACATTCCTTTTCTACCTCTAAATTTATAACCATCAAACCATTCTATATCCCATACTTCGTAATGGTCAAAAAACAGTTTTAAATCTATTGAAGTCAACGTCAATAATTCTTGTTGTTGTGATTCTTTAAGGTATTGAACTGGATTGTATCTTAAGTTGTTTTTTAGCTGAATCATGGGCAAGTGTTTTTCCTTTAGTTTAAATTGACAAGCAAACCGCTGAACAAAAAGTGGAAAATTATCATCCTGTGAATATTCACCTTGAAAATATATTGGCTTTCCATATGGTAAAAGAGTATCATACATAGAAAACGGATATAATGAATTAACATCTAAAACAATACCCTTACCAATTTCACAAGGTTTTTTTAAATATGTCCATCCGCCTTTATAAGACTTTCTTATAAAAGCATCTTGATAATCGTCTAATTTTGGGAACCAGTAATCAAAATTTTTTGTAATTCCTTTATAATAATGTAAAGCATCACTGGCATTTGTCATATGAGTGTATCCCTGTTCTATCTGCTGTTTTAGTGCCATTGCTACTATTTGTACGTCATTTTTTATATAAGCTTTCTCTACATCAGACATAACATGACCTTTACCCCTATGCAAATTATAATCAATCTCACCCTTTAATATTGGTAGATTGAAAGAAGTAGCAATCTTTTTCACTGGCATTGGTAATTTTTTTAAAGAATCTAAAATTTCAATATATTCTTTACTATCAAATTTTATTCTAATAGAATAGAAAGTCCCTGTAAAATCAATTAAGGTTGAAAAGCATCTTTTATTTTTTAACTTCTTTTCCCATTTAAAGCCATTAGATAATAACCATGAAATAATGAATTCACCATCAAATTTTAAATTGTGAAAGAAAACAGTTGATTTTACATTATCTTCACACCATTTCATAAAATTGTCTATACAATTACCGTAAACAACATTTTCTACATTTTTAATGTCACAAATAGCATATGCCCAAACTGATACATCATATGTGTGAGTATTTGTTTCAAAGTCTGCCGTATACATTCCCCTTTGACTCATTTAAAAATATTCCTTAAACTAGCAAGCTGTTTATCTTCGCCAACCTCTTCGCTATATACAAAAGAAATTGAAACATAAGCATCTGAATAATAATAATTTATAAAATCTTGGATTTTCATATCATCGATTTTTTTAATTAAATCATCTGCTCTATCACCATATGTAGCCTTAAGTGCTTTTTTATAATTTTCTTTATACTGTTGAGCGTTTTCTTTTTGTGATTCTCCACTAATTTGTTTACGTAATAAACGTATATCTTTTTGAAAATCTTGTATTGAACGGTATTTATTAATGTTGAATTCTCTTTTTCTGAATTCATAAAACTTTTCATCGTCTATAACATCTTCAACGTGTAACTGTCTTTTTCTCTGTTGAATTTTTCCAGTTGTAGTGAAGTCTGGTACACCACCTGTCTTTGCAATTTGTTTCTTTATCTCATTGTATTCTTTTGTTTTTACTCTGTTTCTTTTTTCAATTAGTCTTTTTGCTGTGTCAATATCATAATTAGATAATGAAACACCATATTTATTCGTTTTGAAAGAATATGCATTTCTTTCTAATAACTTATTAATTCCTTTTATGTAACTGTTGTATTCTGTTCTGTTTTGAAACTCAGATGGTTGTCGTACCTTAAAAGGTACATCAAAATCATATTGTTCGGCTATTCTTCTTATTTTTCTATCTGCTCTTTTATTTAACTTTCTTAAACTGTCAATTTCTCCCTTTTTCCAACGTATAGCCAATTTTTAACACCACCTTAAAAGTATTTAGGGTAGTAATAAATACTACCCTATGTATGAAAAAATATGTTTACATACATTTATTAGAACGACAACAAGATTTATTAAATGAGTGAGATGGAAAATAAATCTTGTAATTTTATAATAAATGTTTTTCCTTTCTTAAAAATATACTAATTAATTGTTACCTAAATCTTTAACAAACTTCCAATGAAATAAACTTGTATTTTCTTGACTTTTTCTCTGTTGCTTTGATTGATAACTCACCGTTCCATTCGCTAGGTTCTCCAAAGATTGTAACAATCTTACCGAAAGAATCATAAGCACTAATGGATACTGTGCTGTACGTTTTACCATCTTCATCGAATAAAACAAGTCTTTTTGTTTCCTGTTTTTCTCCATTATCATCTGCGATTTCACAATCATGAATGAGATAGTCAACAACCTTGATAGGCTGTTCAAGATGTTCAGATAATGAATAATCTGTTGCGTTCATTGCATTGAACATCTTTTTCTTATCTTCGATTGTATCTAATGTGAGTGATGTTACGATAGTTTCATTTGTTCCTGTGATTGTTAATTCATTTGCCATTGTTTTTCTCTCCTTTTAAATAAATTATTCTTCTACTGAATCTGCATTGATACGTTCTTCAATCGGTACTTCTGTTGCGATTGTTAAAAAATCCTCTAAGCTACATTCATAGTGTTTTTCATGAACGATAGTGTTAAGAATGATTGCCTTATGACCACATTCTTTAGTTACCTCTGCAAGAATAGCTCGTCCTAAACGACCTGTTTTCTCAACTCTTTTCACCTCGTGAATTTCCATGTTATCTACATAACCGATAACATATTCATTAAATTTTACTGTTCTTGTAAATTTCATGTTTTGTTCTCCTTTCTTTTAAATGAAATTTAATTGTAATTTATATTTACTCTTTATTTAAAAGAGATAAATAACTTTCTATTGATGATTTTAAATCATCTGATTCTATTTTGCAACAATTAAAATACATAGTTCTTGTATCTTTATCATATGAAAGAGCAGATGTTCTAAAATCAGAACTATATAATCTAAAAATAATCAAGTCTGTTCCATCATATATTTGTTCAATTTTAGAAAAACCAAACATATGTAATTTATTAAAATCTTTTAAAATTAATCTTAAATAATCATCTTTATCATTAATCTTTTCCCAGATATTTTTATGATAACTTACTGTTAAACATTTACAATCTTTCAAAATTGTTTTTGAAAAACAATCGTTATGTTCAACTAATAAATCTGAACATATAATTTCATTACTATATTTATCTTTAATTTTCATTTTTTATAAGCACCTCATTTCCTTACTATGTTTATATTATACTACTTTATATTTGAAATGTCAAGTATAAGTTTGTATTTTTTATGTATTTTTAATTTATCAACATCTGTTGAAAACTATGTGGATAACTTTTAATGTTTCACGTGAAACATTTATTCACACGGCTTTGTTTTTAAAACTTTCACATACCTCTGATTATGTTCTAGTTTTATATAAATAATTGATTTTGTAGGTTCATCAAAAAATGAACCAGAATCAATGATTGCAACTGTTGAATAGAAACCGTATTTTTTAATTAACCATGATACAGCAATTAAAGTTCCTTTTTCGTACACTCTAAATTTACCTCTATATTTTGACATATTAACACCTACTTTCTATAAAAAGAATCTACAATAATCAATAAAAGCAATAATTAGTCCAAAAAGACAACCTGTAAAAAATGCTAATATTAAATCAAACTTTTTCATAATTTCTCATCTCCTTTCTTTTTATAAGTATATTATACTCT
>ENA-OQEY01000738-OQEY01000738.1-human-gut-metagenome-genome-assembly--contig:-NODE-738-length-17884-cov-20.447464_pt1 | contig 17884 bp, 8 predicted proteins | sample MGYA00242801_ERZ504647 | MGnify/ENA primary metagenome ERZ504647 (study PRJEB26092, sample SAMD00036204) | human gut metagenome | host: Homo sapiens | study: EMG produced TPA metagenomics assembly of... | reverse complement strand
CAGCGCATACGGTCGTCGGGGTTCCCCTACGTCAAGGGGCTGGCGGACTTCGACTGGGACTTCCAGCCGTCGGTCCCGCGCGCCGAGATCGAGGAGCTCGCGACCCTGAGGTTCGTCGAGCGGGCCGAGAACGTCCTGTTCGTGGGGAGCCCCGGCGTGGGCAAGACGCACCTCGCCGTCGCGCTGGGCATCGAGGCGGTCAAGGCGGGGCGCGAGGTCAGGCTCGTGGACTGCGCCCGGCTCGTCGAGGACCTGGAGGACGCCTCGTCGCGCGGCATCCTCAAGAAGAGGCTCAAGTACTACGCCCACTCGAGGCTGCTGATCATCGACGAGCTCGGCTACCTCGACGTCGGCAGCGCGGGCGCGGACCTGCTGTTCCAGCTGATATCGACGCGCTACGAGCAGCGCTCGACGATCATCACCACCAACGTGGGGATCAGCGGCTGGGGCAGGGTGTTCGGGGACGACGTGGCGGCGAGCGCGATCGCGGACAGGGTGTGCCACCACTGCCACCTGGTCAAGATAACCGGCAGGTCCTACAGGCTGAAGGACCTGCCGAGGGACGGCCCCGCCAAGCCGTGACCGGAATCGGTGAAAAAACGTTAGCGCAACCGGTGAAACCGCCTTTGCGCGAACGGCGCGCCTGTTTAGCGAAACTGGTGAAAAATAGATTGACGCTAACAGCCTCGGGCTTCGAGGGGGCGGGCTGCGGCTTCACGGGTGCGACCTCGACCTTGTCGGCCTTCGGGTCCTCCTTCTTGGCGGCGAGCAGCTGCTTCGCGGCCTCGCGCTCGGCCTCCGGAAGAGAGGCGGTGACGGCCTCGACGGCCTCCGCGTCGGCGGGGTTCACGGGGAGCAGCGTGAAGGAGACCTCGGAGGGCGTGGCCCGCCCGTCGACCACCTGGAGCATCTGGGACGCGGGGGGCGCCCACGTGCCCACGCCGTCGGCCTTGGTCGGGATGGAGGTGATGGACACTGCGTACACGCCGTCGGGCAGCGTGAGGGAGAGCGCCTCGCCTGGGGTGAGCTCGCCCTCCTCGGCCACCTCGCCGTCCTCGCCGACGACGGCGAAGCCGAACGCGGGCAGGTCCTCGGCCCAGCCGTCGGCCTTGGCCGAGATGGAGACCTTGGCCTCCCCATTCACCGCGGCCTGGACGGACGTCGCGGCATCCTTGACGGCATCGGGGGCCTCGCCGCCGGAGAAAGCCCCGGCCGCCCAGGCGCCGCCGACGCCGAGGACGGCCAAGAGCGCGAGGCCGGCGGCGATGGCGGCCGCCCTGCGGCGCGGGCGCTTGGGCGCCTGGGCGGCGTCGCCCTCTCCCTCGGCGAGGTGCGGGAGCGCCACGGTGCCGTCGGCGCCGGGGAGGTCACCGGCGGGGTCGGCGGGGTCGGATTCGGATGGGTTCCCGGCGGCGGGGCCTTCGGGCAGGTTGTCGACCGCATCGGCTTCGCCGAGGACTTCGACGGTGTCGGGCTCAGCGAGGCCTCCATCGACGCCGTCGGCGGCGTCCGGGCCTTCGGCCGTGCCGGGGGCCCCGGTCGAGGCTTCCATGTCCTTCTCGCTTGCTTCAACGTCGCGCATGCCATGTCCTTTCATCTAGCATCTAGTAAAACAACTCGATGTCGCCCATGAGGAACTCTTCAACCGAGCAAGCCCCGGATGCCGCCCCTCCGACGACGATTCGCTTTGCGCGGGGATGTGAATCGAGGAAGCTGGCCATTCCGCTTTGACCCGACTCCGACCCGCCTTTCACTTCTATCGCGGTGAGGGCCGATCCGTCTCGTATCACGAAGTCAACCTCCTGTGCGCCGTCCCTCCACCACATGACCTCGAATCCCTCGCATGACGAGCGCGCGATCAGGTATGCGCCGACCGCGGATTCAACGAGGTGGCCGCGAAGCTCCCCGGCTGCGAGGAACTCGTCGCGACCCTTGTCGGACATCGCCGTCATGAGGGAGGTATCGTGGACCATGAGGCGCGGCGAGCTGCGACGCTTCGCCACCTCCTTCTCGGAGAACTTCGGCAGGGCGGACACCATCCCTGCCTTGCCGAGGAGGTCGAGGTAGTGCGCGATGGTGACGGTGTTGCCCTTGTCCTGAAGCTGCCCGAGGATCTTCGTGTATGAGAGCTCCTGTCCGGAATGGGCGCACCCGAGGTGGAAGACGGCCCGCATAAGCGCAGGTTTCCGCACCTCATCCATTTCGAGGACGTCTTTGGATATGGTCGGCTCGGCTATCGAGTCCCTCATATAGGCCTTCCACCTGCGGTCGTCTGAGACGAACACCGCCGCCCCCGGATACCCTCCGAAGTAGAGGAATTGGTCCAGAGTGAATCCGAACGCCCTGCGGCATTCGGATAGGCTCCAATGCGGAGAGTTGATGACCTCGTACCTCCCCATGAGGGAGTCTTCCATTCCCTTGTGGAGCATGAGGGACGACGAGCCGCTCAGAACGGCCCTCACCGGCGTGCCGTTCATCCTGTCCCGGTCGTAGAGCGACTTCACCTTTCTCGCCCATCCTGGGACCTTCTGCACCTCGTCGATGCATAGCACGACCTTGCGGGAGCCTCCCGCGGTCATCCCGCGCGCAATCTGCCACTCGCGCTCGATCCAGGCGGCATCCGGCTTTCCCGTGTCGTCTGCGCTCACGAAGTGGCATGGCGCGTCGATCGATGCGATGGCCTGGGATATGATCGTCGTCTTGCCGGTCTGTCTCGGACCAACGATGAACTGCATCGTCCATATGTCGTCCTCGGAGAGCCTGCTGGAAAGCACCGAGACCTGCGATCTCTGGAAGGAAAGCAAGGCGAGCCTCCTAACGGTGAAAATACTAATTACGATTAGTGAAAATACTAATCGTAATTAGTAAAAATACTAGATACGATTAGTATTTTCACCAATCGAAGCACTGTCTCTCCGCAGCAGTTCCTCAGCTTGAGCTTTGGTGATGGTGAGATCAGGCTGTTCATATCCGTTGCAGATCGCAATCAACATGCAGCGCCTCTCGTCCAGTCGATACGTAGCCGGCTTGCGGGCGCCGTTCGACTCCTTAACGATCATTCCGGAATCGAGCAGGTTTTTAAGCGTCTTCTGGATGTTCGCCCGGTCGACGTGGAGCACTTTCCCCATCGTCGAGAGAGACATGTGAAAGGACTGTTCCGACTGGCCTTTGTTGTATGAGGTCTGAAAGCTATAGATTTTCGCGAGCACTTCGCGGTCGCGGCGGGACACGCCTAGGTAATGCATCCAGTCTGCGAGTCGTGAGAACTTGGCCGATCGTGCACACGATCGGAGGATGCCGTTTAGCACATATTCGGTTTGCGCCTGCCCTGCCTGACACCTCTCCTCTTCGCGCTTCGCATTCAGGTCATTTTTCGGTCTGTTTGCGATTGCGTAAGGGTCGTACGGAAGGTTCACAATCGATGGCGAATCATCGTCCACATAGACATTGACGGCGTATGATGCGTCTTTTGCGTTAGATTCCATGGTATAATCCCTGTATCTTACATGCCCTGCCTACCGCCAAGTTTGCCGGGCATTTTTCAGTTATTTAAGGGCTGCTTTTGCGGCCCTTTTTTCATCTTGAAGCTCCGCGTAGTGCATTACGGACAAAGCGATCACAGCTGATCTGCTAAAGCCGGTCTCTTCGGCAAGACGGCAAAGCGTATCGAATTGTTCTTGAGTCAGATTTGCTACAACGCGAATTTTGTCGGAAGCCATTTGGCACTCCCTTGAATCAACTTGGGAACTTTAAACGGAGTGTAACACAGTGTGCCATAAAGTGTAGAAATTAGTGTCAAAATATCCGCTTGATGCGGTGGAGTTTTTCCACAATGCGAAACTGTGGTTGTTTTGACCTATAGGTTGTTTTGACCTATAGGCCCTGTGGTTGTTTTGACCTATAGGTGTGGTTGTTTTGACCTATAGGTGTGGTTGTTTTGACCTATAGGCCCTGTGGTTGTTTTGACCTATAGGTGTGGTTGTTTTGACCTATAGAAAACGCCATACGTATAGGTCGTTTTGACCTACCAAAAGACTTAGAAGATAGATAGATATAGGGATGGACAGATACATGATTGAATTTTTAAAAGATAAATCTTTGTCGGCTGAAACCCATGTGGACAAGTGCGCAACCACGGACTTGTCCACAGTCAGACCAGACTCCGCGCCCTTTTGGGCGCTGCGCGCGCCAGAGGCGCTTGCCATGGCGCTCCGCGCCATATGAGTGGGGGCTTCGCCCCAGCTCCCCTTCACCCAAGGGGCAAAACAAAGGCGCGATCTCTCAAACGAACCTAAAGCCCGTAAACGCGCCTAAGGGCGCTTCGCGCCCAACAAAGAGAAGAAGGGGGAGGGGTGTCTGGACCTAGAACCCTATGCCTCCTTCGTAGACCGCTCCGGCAGGCCTCGGTTGAACATTCGGTCGAGCCACGAACGGGTCGACAGCCTCTCAATCGTCTTATTCGCAGCTTCCAGCTGCCTTTGAAGCCGCTCGATCTGGGCGTTCTTCTGGTCCAACTCGGCCGCAAGGCGGTCGTACCTTGAGTTCGAATCGTTGAGAGCCGATTTAAGACTCTCAACGTACTCCCGATAGACCGATACAGCCCCATCGGTCTCAAACGGCCTAGAATCGCGATCCGTGGCGTTCTCGGCGAGATCGTCGGATGCGTCGTCCGCTCGCGATTTGAGGATGGCGTCCGCGATCGCCGACGCGGCGAAGGAGTCGATCTCGAGCGCGCCGCGCGGCCCGGTCGGGGCGGCGTGGTCATCGCGGAGTCCGAGGGCGTCCAACTGTTTGACGATTGTGGGCTTGGACACCCCGAGTTTGTCCGCCAAATCTTTGACCGTTGCCATTTCCGCTCGGCCCTCCTCAGCTTTACATAATGCTTACTATCACGCGAATTGAAAAATGCATTTGCGGTTTCTACCTGCGATTCTATCACATCGCAAGCGTTTTTCAGTCATATTCGCGGTCATTTCCGCAAACAATTTCAGTTATTTTCGGTCTCTATCCAGAAATGAACCGAAAATGTTGGCGGTCTATTTGTAGACGAAATTCGGTTTTGCGAGTCTCGTTTTAAATTTCGATTCAGCGCGCGGCACCCTAGCCCTCGCCGCTAAGACAAAAAAGACCCGCCACATTCCAAGCGGGTCTTTTCCCTATCGATATATCCAGTAGATGTCGGTCGGATCATCGTCTCGAATTTGTTTAAGAGACTTTTTGCGCCGGTAATACACCGCTCGGGAGACCCCGCCCAGGGCCTCCATGCCCTCTTCGACGGTGTGGGAATCGAGCCACTCGAGCGCGTGGGCGGCATCCAGCGATCTGAGCGGCGAGTCGATGCTCGGGGTCTTGCTGCGTCTTCCGGCGTTGCGGGTGCGCTTCTCCTCGACCTCCAGGTAGTCGTACGTAAACAAGGCGTACATGATTTCGCCTTTTCCGTCTTCTTTCGTGAGGGTTTCTATCTCGAAATTAATTCCAAAACCAGATAGGAGATCAGCAAGGTCGTTTAGCTCCTTCTCACTCTCCCCCTTCATTAGCAACTTCGTCATCCGCTCATCGAGCCACAGGCGTACGCAATGCTTCATTCGCGGTCCTAACAGTCTCTAAAATAACTTCGAGACTATTGTAACACGAATATCGTAATTTATTAAGAGACTGTTTGCGATGGGACGAAGGAGTATCACAATCAATTCAGATACTTGTTTCAGGGTCGTTCTTTTCAAAACGCAAGTTTCGTCTTTGGTATTACAGGGCCCGAAGACGGGCCCCGCAACACCAAAGACCGACGACCCCCCCAGGGGGCCGCCGCTTGGTCCGCCGAGAGCGGACGGACGCGCGGGACGGTTAGATCCGTCCCATGCCTCGGGTAGCCCCGAGGCCGCGCTCATCGCCGCGTGTTAGCTCACGTGGCGACCGGGGAGACCCGGACCCCATTCAGCCGGTGATGGCGATCCCCGCGCGCTCGAGCGCCTCGATGGCGCGCGCCATCGAGGCGTCGTCATCGAACGCGATCGTCAGCTTCTCGCGGGAGACCCTGGCGGCGGCGGTCGCGCGCGCCTTCTCTGCGGTCGCGGCGGGTGCTCGGAGCGAGCGCCACTCGCCGCGCAGCTCCTTGGTGCTCAGGCCTTCGACCACGAGGCGGTGCATGAGCTCGTCGCCGCGCTCCGGAGCCTTCGCCGCGATCTTCCTGACCAGCTCGACGTTCTCCTCAGAGACCCTGTCGGCGACCTCGAGCGGGGGAGCGCCGGGCGTGGTCTCTGCCCACTTGCTGTAGAAGTCTCCGGCGCTTTTTCGGTGCCACAGAAGGCTCTCGCTGCAACCTGATCGCGCGGCCTCCGCCTTCACCCATGCCGAGAACGAGTTGAAATCTGGTTTGAACAGGTCCTCGCGCCTCACCCTGTCGATGAGCTGGTAGACGCGCACCCACGCCCGTCCACCCTGCCCCAGGAGCCTGTGGAGCTCTTCCAGGACGTCTGAGGGGGCGAGGTCGGCGACGGCCGCCATCGCGCCGCCCGCGGCATCTGATGGATCTCTGGCGCCGCTTTCATCGACCGTCGCGGACTGTGGCTCACGGTCGTCGACTGCGGGGGCTATTGACGGCTTTTCGCATCCCGTCGCCGGCTCGGGCCTCTCCCAGCCGTCGGCCAGGTAGAAATCGACCACGTCCTCATCGGCGATCAGGTCCTTCGGCTTGATGGGTCTGGTCAGCCAGATCGAGCTGGGTGAAGTTGCGCGTGACAGGCCGACGTAGAGCTGGCCTGGGGCGAACGTCGAAGGGTCGATCACGACGCGGCGGAGGGTCTGCCCTTGCGATTTGTGGAACGTGATGGCCCAAGACAGCTTGAGCGGGTACTGGGTGAAGGTGCCTGTGACCTCCTGCGTGAGCCTCTTGACGCCGTCGATCTCCTCCACGACGTACCTGGAGTTGCTCCAGGTCTTCTGCTTCACGAGGACTTCACCGCCGCCGTCGATGGAGACGAGGATGCAGCGGTTGCCCGATTCGTCTGGCTCGCCGAGTGATTTGACCGATCCGGTCGCGCCGTTGTAATAGCTCGCGTCGCGGTCGTTGGCGAGGCACATGACGCGCGCTCCGACCTTCAGCTCGAGTTCGGCCGGTGCGGCCATGTCGCGCTCTGGGAACTGTCCCGTCACGTGCCCATAAAAGGTCCTGGACCTGCCCTTGATGCGCGCGAGTTGTTCGAAATTCGCCGACGACGCCTTTTCGTTCGTGCCGACGAGCGAGGTGGCGTCCTCGGGGGCGAGGTCATCACGGCTCGCCAGCAGATTGAAATAGGGGAGGCAGGACGTGTCGCCGATGCGGGCGAGGTTCAGCATGTGGACGAATTCGGGGTCCTTCTGACGCACCACCTCGGAGAGCATCACCGAGGTAAATCCCAGCTCGCGCCATCCGCTCGCGGCGAACGCGTGGAAAGACGCCCCGACGCCGTACTCGGCTTCGAGGGCGGGGAGGTCTCGGCTCGTCGCGACGGGCGGGAGCTGCGAGAAGTCTCCGACCGCGACGACCTGGAGGGGCCTGGTCTTGAGCCCGTTCTTCAGCCTGCGCGCCGCCTGCTTCTCGTCGCGCCGGGCCTCGTTCTCGATCTCCACGACGCGCGCGATCGCGTCCATGAGGTCGCGTCGGACCATGCCGACCTCGTCGATGATGATCGCGTCTGAGGCGGATATGACCTTCGTGGGTCGCAGGCCGTCCATGGCGTCGGCGACCTTGGGGGCGAAATCGAAGCCAAAGGCGGAGTGGATCGTCGACCCGCCTATGTTCTGGGCGGCGACGCCGGTCGGCGCGCAGAGCAGCACGTCCTTCCCCATCGCCATCAGCCGGGATACGGCCTTGCTGATGGCAAAGGACTTGCCGGTGCCTCCCTCGCCGGTAAGGAAGACGTTCGCCCCCGCGGCGATGAGATCGACCGCGCGCTGCTGTCCGCTCGTAAGCATCTCGCCAACCTCCATACTGTCATATATACTGTAATATCTAACAGTATATCACGCAAATAAAGAAGCGGCTGGATATTGCGTCTGGGCAAATCGCTGGCCGCTTCTTAAACTCGAGTCTTCAGATCCGCGCCTTAGATCCAGCCGTACACGGCGTCGTGGTGGACGGTCTTGTACACGGCGTCGTGGTGGACGGTCTTTGTCTCCGCGGGGTGGTTCACCGTCTGGTACTCCGCGGGGTGGTTCACCTTCTCGGTCCAGGCGTCCTTCACGAGCACCTGGCGCTCCTCGTAGAGGGGAAGAGTACATATTCCTTGGCCATTGGCCTCGCCATAATCTGCCGCTTGATCTTCATCATAGAAAATGGTGCCGTCTTGGGCCTGCCAGTACACACCCACCTTGACCTTCTCGGTCCTGTACTCGGCGGGGTGGTTGACCGTCTCGGTCCAGGCGTCCCTGACCAGCTTGTTCTCGGTCCAGGCGTCCCTGACCACGACGGTCTCGTCCCAGGCGGCGGAGACGAGGACCTTCTCGTCGTAGGCCTCCTTCACGACGCCCCACTTCCTGGAGGGCTTGCCCGCCTCGGGCTTCGAGGGGGCGGGCTGCGGCTTCACGGGTGCGACCTCGACCTTGTCGGCCTTCGGGTCCTCCTTCTTGGCGGCGAGCAGCTGCTTCGCGGCCTCGCGCTCGGCCTCCGGAAGAGAGGCGGTGACGGCCTCGACGGCCTCCGCGTCGGCGGGGTTCACGGGGAGCAGCGTGAAGGAGACCTCGGAGGGCGTGGCCCGCCCGTCGACCACCTGGAGCATCTGGGACGCGGGGGGCGCCCACGTGCCCACGCCGTCGGCCTTGGTCGGGATGGAGGTGATGGACACTGCGTACACGCCGTCGGGCAGCGTGAGGGAGAGCGCCTCGCCTGGGGTGAGCTCGCCCTCCTCGGCCACCTCGCCGTCCTCGCCGACGACGGCGAAGCCGAACGCGGGCAGGTCCTCGGCCCAGCCGTCGGCCTTGGCCGAGATGGAGACCTTGGCCTCCCCATTCACCGCGGCCTGGACGGACGTCGCGGCATCCTTGACGGCATCGGGGGCCTCGCCGCCGGAGAAAGCCCCGGCCGCCCAGGCGCCGCCGACGCCGAGGACGGCCAAGAGCGCGAGGCCGGCGGCGATGGCGGCCGCCCTGCGGCGCGGGCGCTTGGGCGCCTGGGCGGCGTCGCCCTCTCCCTCGGCGAGGTGCGGGAGCGCCACGGTGCCGTCGGCGCCGGGGAGGTCACCGGCGGGGTCGGCGGGGTCGGATTCGGATGGGTTCCCGGCGGCGGGGCCTTCGGGCAGGTTGTCGACCGCATCGGCTTCGCCGAGGACTTCGACGGTGTCGGGCTCAGCGAGGCCTCCATCGACGCCGTCGGCGGCGTCCGGGCCTTCGGCCGTGCCGGGGGCCCCGGTCGAGGCTTCCATGTCCTTCTCGCTTGCTTCAACGTCGCGCATGCCATGTCCTTTCATCTAGCATCTAGTAAAACAACTCGATGTCGCCCATGAGGAACTCTTCAACCGAGCAAGCCCCGGATGCCGCCCCTCCGACGACGATTCGCTTTGCGCGGGGATGTGAATCGAGGAAGCTGGCCATTCCGCTTTGACCCGACTCCGACCCGCCTTTCACTTCTATCGCGGTGAGGGCCGATCCGTCTCGTATCACGAAGTCAACCTCCTGTGCGCCGTCCCTCCACCACATGACCTCGAATCCCTCGCATGACGAGCGCGCGATCAGGTATGCGCCGACCGCGGATTCAACGAGGTGGCCGCGAAGCTCCCCGGCTGCGAGGAACTCGTCGCGACCCTTGTCGGACATCGCCGTCATGAGGGAGGTATCGTGGACCATGAGGCGCGGCGAGCTGCGACGCTTCGCCACCTCCTTCTCGGAGAACTTCGGCAGGGCGGACACCATCCCTGCCTTGCCGAGGAGGTCGAGGTAGTGCGCGATGGTGACGGTGTTGCCCTTGTCCTGAAGCTGCCCGAGGATCTTCGTGTATGAGAGCTCCTGTCCGGAATGGGCGCACCCGAGGTGGAAGACGGCCCGCATAAGCGCAGGTTTCCGCACCTCATCCATTTCGAGGACGTCTTTGGATATGGTCGGCTCGGCTATCGAGTCCCTCATATAGGCCTTCCACCTGCGGTCGTCTGAGACGAACACCGCCGCCCCCGGATACCCTCCGAAGTAGAGGAATTGGTCCAGAGTGAATCCGAACGCCCTGCGGCATTCGGATAGGCTCCAATGCGGAGAGTTGATGACCTCGTACCTCCCCATGAGGGAGTCTTCCATTCCCTTGTGGAGCATGAGGGACGACGAGCCGCTCAGAACGGCCCTCACCGGCGTGCCGTTCATCCTGTCCCGGTCGTAGAGCGACTTCACCTTTCTCGCCCATCCTGGGACCTTCTGCACCTCGTCGATGCATAGCACGACCTTGCGGGAGCCTCCCGCGGTCATCCCGCGCGCAATCTGCCACTCGCGCTCGATCCAGGCGGCATCCGGCTTTCCCGTGTCGTCTGCGCTCACGAAGTGGCATGGCGCGTCGATCGATGCGATGGCCTGGGATATGATCGTCGTCTTGCCGGTCTGTCTCGGACCAACGATGAACTGCATCGTCCATATGTCGTCCTCGGAGAGCCTGCTGGAAAGCACCGAGACCTGCGATCTCTGGAAGGAAAGCAAGGCGAGCCTCCTAACGGTGAAAATACTAATTACGATTAGTGAAAATACTAATCGTAATTAGTAAAAATACTAGATACGATTAGTATTTTCACCAATCGAAGCACTGTCTCTCCGCAGCAGTTCCTCAGCTTGAGCTTTGGTGATGGTGAGATCAGGCTGTTCATATCCGTTGCAGATCGCAATCAACATGCAGCGCCTCTCGTCCAGTCGATACGTAGCCGGCTTGCGGGCGCCGTTCGACTCCTTAACGATCATTCCGGAATCGAGCAGGTTTTTAAGCGTCTTCTGGATGTTCGCCCGGTCGACGTGGAGCACTTTCCCCATCGTCGAGAGAGACATGTGAAAGGACTGTTCCGACTGGCCTTTGTTGTATGAGGTCTGAAAGCTATAGATTTTCGCGAGCACTTCGCGGTCGCGGCGGGACACGCCTAGGTAATGCATCCAGTCTGCGAGTCGTGAGAACTTGGCCGATCGTGCACACGATCGGAGGATGCCGTTTAGCACATATTCGGTTTGCGCCTGCCCTGCCTGACACCTCTCCTCTTCGCGCTTCGCATTCAGGTCATTTTTCGGTCTGTTTGCGATTGCGTAAGGGTCGTACGGAAGGTTCACAATCGATGGCGAATCATCGTCCACATAGACATTGACGGCGTATGATGCGTCTTTTGCGTTAGATTCCATGGTATAATCCCTGTATCTTACATGCCCTGCCTACCGCCAAGTTTGCCGGGCATTTTTCAGTTATTTAAGGGCTGCTTTTGCGGCCCTTTTTTCATCTTGAAGCTCCGCGTAGTGCATTACGGACAAAGCGATCACAGCTGATCTGCTAAAGCCGGTCTCTTCGGCAAGACGGCAAAGCGTATCGAATTGTTCTTGAGTCAGATTTGCTACAACGCGAATTTTGTCGGAAGCCATTTGGCACTCCCTTGAATCAACTTGGGAACTTTAAACGGAGTGTAACACAGTGTGCCATAAAGTGTAGAAATTAGTGTCAAAATATCCGCTTGATGCGGTGGAGTTTTTCCACAATGCGAAACTGTGGTTGTTTTGACCTATAGGTTGTTTTGACCTATAGGCCCTGTGGTTGTTTTGACCTATAGGTGTGGTTGTTTTGACCTATAGGTGTGGTTGTTTTGACCTATAGGCCCTGTGGTTGTTTTGACCTATAGGTGTGGTTGTTTTGACCTATAGAAAACGCCATACGTATAGGTCGTTTTGACCTACCAAAAGACTTAGAAGATAGATAGATATAGGGATGGACAGATACATGATTGAATTTTTAAAAGATAAATCTTTGTCGGCTGAAACCCATGTGGACAAGTGCGCAACCACGGACTTGTCCACAGTCAGACCAGACTCCGCGCCCTTTTGGGCGCTGCGCGCGCCAGAGGCGCTTGCCATGGCGCTCCGCGCCATATGAGTGGGGGCTTCGCCCCAGCTCCCCTTCACCCAAGGGGCAAAACAAAGGCGCGATCTCTCAAACGAACCTAAAGCCCGTAAACGCGCCTAAGGGCGCTTCGCGCCCAACAAAGAGAAGAAGGGGGAGGGGTGTCTGGACCTAGAACCCTATGCCTCCTTCGTAGACCGCTCCGGCAGGCCTCGGTTGAACATTCGGTCGAGCCACGAACGGGTCGACAGCCTCTCAATCGTCTTATTCGCAGCTTCCAGCTGCCTTTGAAGCCGCTCGATCTGGGCGTTCTTCTGGTCCAACTCGGCCGCAAGGCGGTCGTACCTTGAGTTCGAATCGTTGAGAGCCGATTTAAGACTCTCAACGTACTCCCGATAGACCGATACAGCCCCATCGGTCTCAAACGGCCTAGAATCGCGATCCGTGGCGTTCTCGGCGAGATCGTCGGATGCGTCGTCCGCTCGCGATTTGAGGATGGCGTCCGCGATCGCCGACGCGGCGAAGGAGTCGATCTCGAGCGCGCCGCGCGGCCCGGTCGGGGCGGCGTGGTCATCGCGGAGTCCGAGGGCGTCCAACTGTTTGACGATTGTGGGCTTGGACACCCCGAGTTTGTCCGCCAAATCTTTGACCGTTGCCATTTCCGCTCGGCCCTCCTCAGCTTTACATAATGCTTACTATCACGCGAATTGAAAAATGCATTTGCGGTTTCTACCTGCGATTCTATCACATCGCAAGCGTTTTTCAGTCATATTCGCGGTCATTTCCGCAAACAATTTCAGTTATTTTCGGTCTCTATCCAGAAATGAACCGAAAATGTTGGCGGTCTATTTGTAGACGAAATTCGGTTTTGCGAGTCTCGTTTTAAATTTCGATTCAGCGCGCGGCACCCTAGCCCTCGCCGCTAAGACAAAAAAGACCCGCCACATTCCAAGCGGGTCTTTTCCCTATCGATATATCCAGTAGATGTCGGTCGGATCATCGTCTCGAATTTGTTTAAGAGACTTTTTGCGCCGGTAATACACCGCTCGGGAGACCCCGCCCAGGGCCTCCATGCCCTCTTCGACGGTGTGGGAATCGAGCCACTCGAGCGCGTGGGCGGCATCCAGCGATCTGAGCGGCGAGTCGATGCTCGGGGTCTTGCTGCGTCTTCCGGCGTTGCGGGTGCGCTTCTCCTCGACCTCCAGGTAGTCGTACGTAAACAAGGCGTACATGATTTCGCCTTTTCCGTCTTCTTTCGTGAGGGTTTCTATCTCGAAATTAATTCCAAAACCAGATAGGAGATCAGCAAGGTCGTTTAGCTCCTTCTCACTCTCCCCCTTCATTAGCAACTTCGTCATCCGCTCATCGAGCCACAGGCGTACGCAATGCTTCATTCGCGGTCCTAACAGTCTCTAAAATAACTTCGAGACTATTGTAACACGAATATCGTAATTTATTAAGAGACTGTTTGCGATGGGACGAAGGAGTATCACAATCAATTCAGATACTTGTTTCAGGGTCGTTCTTTTCAAAACGCAAGTTTCGTCTTTGGTATTACAGGGCCCGAAGACGGGCCCCGCAACACCAAAGACCGACGACCCCCCCAGGGGGCCGCCGCTTGGTCCGCCGAGAGCGGACGGACGCGCGGGACGGTTAGATCCGTCCCATGCCTCGGGTAGCCCCGAGGCCGCGCTCATCGCCGCGTGTTAGCTCACGTGGCGACCGGGGAGACCCGGACCCCATTCAGCCGGTGATGGCGATCCCCGCGCGCTCGAGCGCCTCGATGGCGCGCGCCATCGAGGCGTCGTCATCGAACGCGATCGTCAGCTTCTCGCGGGAGACCCTGGCGGCGGCGGTCGCGCGCGCCTTCTCTGCGGTCGCGGCGGGTGCTCGGAGCGAGCGCCACTCGCCGCGCAGCTCCTTGGTGCTCAGGCCTTCGACCACGAGGCGGTGCATGAGCTCGTCGCCGCGCTCCGGAGCCTTCGCCGCGATCTTCCTGACCAGCTCGACGTTCTCCTCAGAGACCCTGTCGGCGACCTCGAGCGGGGGAGCGCCGGGCGTGGTCTCTGCCCACTTGCTGTAGAAGTCTCCGGCGCTTTTTCGGTGCCACAGAAGGCTCTCGCTGCAACCTGATCGCGCGGCCTCCGCCTTCACCCATGCCGAGAACGAGTTGAAATCTGGTTTGAACAGGTCCTCGCGCCTCACCCTGTCGATGAGCTGGTAGACGCGCACCCACGCCCGTCCACCCTGCCCCAGGAGCCTGTGGAGCTCTTCCAGGACGTCTGAGGGGGCGAGGTCGGCGACGGCCGCCATCGCGCCGCCCGCGGCATCTGATGGATCTCTGGCGCCGCTTTCATCGACCGTCGCGGACTGTGGCTCACGGTCGTCGACTGCGGGGGCTATTGACGGCTTTTCGCATCCCGTCGCCGGCTCGGGCCTCTCCCAGCCGTCGGCCAGGTAGAAATCGACCACGTCCTCATCGGCGATCAGGTCCTTCGGCTTGATGGGTCTGGTCAGCCAGATCGAGCTGGGTGAAGTTGCGCGTGACAGGCCGACGTAGAGCTGGCCTGGGGCGAACGTCGAAGGGTCGATCACGACGCGGCGGAGGGTCTGCCCTTGCGATTTGTGGAACGTGATGGCCCAAGACAGCTTGAGCGGGTACTGGGTGAAGGTGCCTGTGACCTCCTGCGTGAGCCTCTTGACGCCGTCGATCTCCTCCACGACGTACCTGGAGTTGCTCCAGGTCTTCTGCTTCACGAGGACTTCACCGCCGCCGTCGATGGAGACGAGGATGCAGCGGTTGCCCGATTCGTCTGGCTCGCCGAGTGATTTGACCGATCCGGTCGCGCCGTTGTAATAGCTCGCGTCGCGGTCGTTGGCGAGGCACATGACGCGCGCTCCGACCTTCAGCTCGAGTTCGGCCGGTGCGGCCATGTCGCGCTCTGGGAACTGTCCCGTCACGTGCCCATAAAAGGTCCTGGACCTGCCCTTGATGCGCGCGAGTTGTTCGAAATTCGCCGACGACGCCTTTTCGTTCGTGCCGACGAGCGAGGTGGCGTCCTCGGGGGCGAGGTCATCACGGCTCGCCAGCAGATTGAAATAGGGGAGGCAGGACGTGTCGCCGATGCGGGCGAGGTTCAGCATGTGGACGAATTCGGGGTCCTTCTGACGCACCACCTCGGAGAGCATCACCGAGGTAAATCCCAGCTCGCGCCATCCGCTCGCGGCGAACGCGTGGAAAGACGCCCCGACGCCGTACTCGGCTTCGAGGGCGGGGAGGTCTCGGCTCGTCGCGACGGGCGGGAGCTGCGAGAAGTCTCCGACCGCGACGACCTGGAGGGGCCTGGTCTTGAGCCCGTTCTTCAGCCTGCGCGCCGCCTGCTTCTCGTCGCGCCGGGCCTCGTTCTCGATCTCCACGACGCGCGCGATCGCGTCCATGAGGTCGCGTCGGACCATGCCGACCTCGTCGATGATGATCGCGTCTGAGGCGGATATGACCTTCGTGGGTCGCAGGCCGTCCATGGCGTCGGCGACCTTGGGGGCGAAATCGAAGCCAAAGGCGGAGTGGATCGTCGACCCGCCTATGTTCTGGGCGGCGACGCCGGTCGGCGCGCAGAGCAGCACGTCCTTCCCCATCGCCATCAGCCGGGATACGGCCTTGCTGATGGCAAAGGACTTGCCGGTGCCTCCCTCGCCGGTAAGGAAGACGTTCGCCCCCGCGGCGATGAGATCGACCGCGCGCTGCTGTCCGCTCGTAAGCATCTCGCCAACCTCCATACTGTCATATATACTGTAATATCTAACAGTATATCACGCAAATAAAGAAGCGGCTGGATATTGCGTCTGGGCAAATCGCTGGCCGCTTCTTAAACTCGAGTCTTCAGATCCGCGCCTTAGATCCAGCCGTACACGGCGTCGTGGTGGACGGTCTTGTACACGGCGTCGTGGTGGACGGTCTTTGTCTCCGCGGGGTGGTTCACCGTCTGGTACTCCGCGGGGTGGTTCACCTTCTCGGTCCAGGCGTCCTTCACGAGCACCTGGCGCTCCTCGTAGAGGGGAAGAGTACATATTCCTTGGCCATTGGCCTCGCCATAATCTGCCGCTTGATCTTCATCATAGAAAATGGTGCCGTCTTGGGCCTGCCAGTACACACCCACCTTGACCTTCTCGGTCCTGTACTCGGCGGGGTGGTTGACCGTCTCGGTCCAGGCGTCCCTGACCAGCTTGTTCTCGGTCCAGGCGTCCCTGACCACGACGGTCTCGTCCCAGGCGGCGGAGACGAGGACCTTCTCGTCGTAGGCCTCCTTCACGACGCCCCACTTCCTGGAGGGCTTGCCCGCCTCTGTTAGCGCTAATCTAAAATTGACCACTTTCGCAAACGCATCTCGCCGAATGCGCTAACGCGCTTTCGCCGACCCCGCTAACGTACTTTCACCAACTGCGCTAACGGAACTATGCTCCGATCGGGTATCCGACCCGGGAGGAGCGGGATATGGAGCGAAACGTAATGGGAGAGCTGAACGTCTACAGGGGGTCCGGCGCGAAGCCGAACTTCAGCGAGATCGCGAGGAGGCACGGCATGGACCGGCACACGGTCGCCAAGTACTGGCGGGAGGGCGAGTCCGCCGCCGACGGGAGGTCCGCGAGGGGCAGCGCCTTCGACCCGCTCGAGGAGGTGATCCGCGCGAAGGCCCAGCTGCCCGGGATGACCAAGATGGCCGTGTACGCGTTCCTGCGCGAGGGCCGCGGGGAGGGGCTGCCCGGGTACGGCGCATTCACCGCGTGGTGCCGGGCCCGCGACGTGCCCTTCGGGGGCGCGGGCGGCCGCGAGCCGCACCCGCGGTTCGAGACGCCCCCGGGCAGGCAGCTGCAGTTCGACTGGAAGGAGGGCATGAGGCTCGTCGACTCGGAGGGCGAGGTCTTCGAGTTCAGCGTGTTCACCGCGACGCTCGGCTACTCCCGGAAGCACCGCTTCATACCGGTCAGGAGCCGCACGCTCGACGACCTGCTGTCCTGCCTGCTCGCCACCTTCACCCGCCTCGGCGGCGTCCCGGAGGAGTGCATCACGGACAACATGTCGTGCCTGGTGACCGTCTCCGGCCGCAGGAGGACCAGGCAGGAGAGGGCATGGCGGTTCGCACGGGAGGCCGGCTTCGAGCTCAGGCTCTGCGCGCCGCGCTCGCCGCAGACCAAGGGCAAGGACGAGTCGGCCAACCGCTTCCTGAACCGCCTGCTCGCCTACGGCGGCGAGTTCACCGGGTGGAGCGGCCTCGCCGAGGCGGTGGCCCGGGTCGAGGCCCAGGCAAACTCGGAGCCGAACCGCACCACCGGCCTGCCGCCCGACGCGCTGTTCATGCGGGAGAAGGAGAGCCTGCGGCCCATCGGGAACCTCCGTCTCCTCGAGTCGATGGTGGGAGACGTGAGCGTCCAGACCGTCCCGCCGACCATGCTCGTCAGGGCCGCCGGCAGGGAGTGGTCCGTGCCCAGGCGCTGCATCGGCCGGCGCGTGAGCGTCGTGGCGATGCCCGGCGGCCAGGTCGTTGTTAGGATGGCCGGCGAGGAGGTCGCCGTCCACGACGCCGCGTCCGGGCCGTCGAGGCCGATCAACTACGACCCCGACCACTACGGGCAGGCCCTCGAGGGGAAGCGGGGCCTGGCCGACGCGGACATCGCCGCGGCCGCGCGCGCCAACCTCGCGCTGCTCGACTCGCTCGGAGGGGCGTGATGGGCGCCGTCGCGGAGGGCAGCCCCTCGATCAGGGCGCAGGCGAACCTCTCCGCGCTCGGGCTGCACGAGATGGCGGCGTCCCTGCCCGACTACGTGAGGATGGTCGCCGCGGGCGAGCGG
>ENA-OQEY01000727-OQEY01000727.1-human-gut-metagenome-genome-assembly--contig:-NODE-727-length-18041-cov-5.816132_pt1 | contig 18041 bp, 8 predicted proteins | sample MGYA00242801_ERZ504647 | MGnify/ENA primary metagenome ERZ504647 (study PRJEB26092, sample SAMD00036204) | human gut metagenome | host: Homo sapiens | study: EMG produced TPA metagenomics assembly of... | reverse complement strand
TCCACTCGCGCACCGTTCACAGTGATGCGCATACACACGGAGGCTTCTCCGTTTTTCAGCAGTTTGGCTTTCTTGATAAAGAAAAGCACGTTGAATGAGTCTCTTTTCATGTTCCTACAGTTTTTCGTTGTACAAAAGTAGGAAACCATGCACGCTTTCTTGATACGCAAAATGTTGCAAATCAGAGAGAAGTAATCTTATTCGGTGGAGATTTGCGCTCCACCTCTTTTGCTCCACCTTTTGGAACACCAGCAACTGTAATATTCTGCCGTTTTTTGCGTCCTCTCGGAAAACAAAAAATCCCGATTTCGTTTGGAAATCAGGATTTTACTGTCTTTTGCTTTTCTTCTAAGTGGTGCCACCAGGAATCGAACCGGGGACACAAGGATTTTCAGTCCTTTGCTCTACCAACTGAGCTATGGCACCCTTGTTTTGTTTAACGGGTGCAAAGATATGAATCTTTTTTGAGTCTTGCAATAGGCAGAGCTACTTTTTACTGATTTTTATTCTTCCAAAGAATTCCAGCCTTGTGCTTTTAGTTCGACTTCGCCTCCATCACGACCTACCAAGTAGTTACCGAGATCGGGTTTTGTAATATGACCGATTACTTTAACACCTTTCATTTCAGATACTTTATCATGATCAGTGAGAGGAACAGTGAAAAGTAATTCATAGTCTTCACCACCATTTAAAGCTGCAGTTACCAAATTCATATTAAATTGTTCAGCCATTGCAGCCGTTTGATAATCGATAGGAATTCTATCTTCATATACGCGACATCCGACATTACTTTCTTTTGAAATATGCAAAAGTTCGGAAGACAGACCGTCTGATATGTCCATCATTGCTGTAGGGATAATCCCCGCATGACGAAGCATCTCTATAATATCTTTACGAGCTTCCGGCTTCAATTGACGTTCCAACAGATATTCTTTGCCTGTAAAATCCGGTGTGAAATCTTTTTCACCTTTAAATATCCTTTTTTCGCGTTCTAATAATTGCAATCCCATATAAGCAGCTCCTAAATCCCCGGAAACACATATCAAATCCGTTTCTTGGGCTCCACTGCGAAGAACAACTTTGTCTCTTTCTCCTTCCCCAATACAAGTGATACTGATGCAAAGCCCTGTTAAAGAAGCAGAAGTGTCTCCTCCGACAATATCGACTCCATATACATCACAGGCCAACTTTAGCCCAGCATAAAAATCTTCTACATCCTCAACAGAAAAACGTTTGGAAATACCAAGTGATACAGTGATCTGCTTAGGCTGGCCGTTCATGGCATAAATATCGGAGAAATTTACAACAGCCGATTTATATCCGAGATGTTTTAAAGGTACATAAGTCAAGTCGAAATGAATACCTTCCAATAATAGATCGGTGGTGACAAGCACTTGTCTATCCTCATAGGAGAGGATTGCCGCATCATCGCCTACGCCCTTTATCGTACTATTATTCTTTATTTCAATCCTGTCAGTTAGGTGGCGAATCAAACCGAATTCGCCTAATGTTGATATTTCTGTCCTGTTACTCATATTTGTTTTGTAATATATTATTTTTGGGAAATGTGATAATATGTTTTTTTATTGTCTCATTAAAACTCTGCTCATTGTAAAACCTGATTACAATCGGTAGATAATATAAATATTTCTTCCAACTTTCCGGAACAAGAGGACTGTTTTTTAAACGTGCTGCATCTTTTTCTGTTACTAAAATCAATTTTCCAGGTGAAGTCATCTTTTCGAATATCACATCCAATTTCTTGAAATCTGACTTGCTAAACGTATGATGATCAGGAAAAACGACCGGCAACACTTTATTTGAATACTTTTCTGCCTCACGAATAAATGGAGTGGGAACTGCAATACCTGATATCAACAATATATCATCTTCTTTTCCAATATTTTTATGGTTTAAGAAACGAGCTTCCGAGGGGAATACAGGTTTGACTTCTCCATAAACGATGCTGGTAAAAAAAAGTAACTGGTGAGCCCGCAACTTCATATTTTCTTCAATAATACGAAAATCGATCGGCTTCATATCTTCGTCGCATTTAGTAACAACCACGATATCTGTTCGGTTTATATTACTTATCGGTTCTCTCAGGTGTCCGGTAGGCATTAGTTTATCATTATAAAATAAACGATGGTAGTCACTCAACACGATCGAAAGGGAAGGGTGCACATATCTATGTTGATATGCATCATCTAACAGAATTACTTCAGGTCTGTCTTTTTCAGGGAGGGATAAAAGATTTTGAATCCCCCGGCGGCGATTAGCGTCGACAGCGACAAGTATATCCGGAAATTTATTTTTCATTTGAAAAGGTTCATCTCCGATCTCCAAACTGGAACTTTCAGAATCAGCAAGAATAAACCCCGATGTTTTTCTTTTGTACCCTCGGCTTAATACTGCAATGCGATATTTATCTTTCAGTAAACGTATGATATATTCTGTATGGGGAGTTTTACCCGTTCCTCCTACAGATAAGTTTCCTATGCAGATCACAGGAATAGAATATTGTTCGGAATGTAAAATACCCCAATCAAAAAGTCGATTTCGCAACCATATCCCAATTCCATATAAAAAGGAAAGGGGAGCCAGGTAGGAATTAAGTTTTATTTTGTCATTTTTTTGCATGTAACTTCTTATCTGCTGACAAATATAGTTAACTTATCGGTGGCTGTCTGTTTTTTATTTGTTTATTTCAAAAAGAAGATACAATTTGAATCTCTTTGAAAGATAAGTTTGCGTTTATTCTGAAATATTTTCAGGGAGTTTGTGACTATACACATTTATTGTAGAATTAAGTCAATATCCGGATAAGATATCCGTCGTATCTTTGTTGTCTTCTTGATAATCTCTTGTAAATTATATACTTTTGCATTGTCCCAATTAACATGCTATGCCATGAATGTCAAAATAGAAGAAAGCTGGCGAAAACGCCTTCAGGAAGAATTTGATAAACCATACTTTGAGCAGTTGGTCACATTTGTCAAGAACGAATACAGAAGCGCCCATGTGCTTCCTCCCGGACACCAGATCTTCCATATTTTTAATGCCTGTCCATTCGAGAAAGTGAAGGTTGTTATACTTGGACAAGACCCTTATCCCAATCCGGGGCAATACTACGGAGTCTGCTTCTCCGTCCCGCAAGGAGTTCCCATTCCTGGATCACTGGCCAACATATTCAAAGAAATACACCAAGACTTAGGCAAACCGATCCCCACATCCGGCAATCTGGACCGTTGGGTAGAGCAAGGCGTGTTTCCTATGAACTCGGTCCTGACTGTACGGGCTCACGAAACCGGCTCACATCGGAATATGGGATGGGAAACTTTTACAGATGCAGTGATAAAGAAATTGAGCGATGGACGTGAGAATCTGGTATTCATGCTGTGGGGAAGTTATGCAAAAGAGAAGATCGCCCTTATCGACACCCATAAACACTTGGTGCTGACAACCGTGCATCCGTCTCCACGCTCTGCTGACCATGGTTTCTTCGGCTGTAAACACTTCAGCAAGGCGAATACTTTCCTCCAAAGCAAAGGTATTCAAAAGATTGACTGGTAAGAAGTACGAGTTCCGGACATCCGGGTGTAGCCATTCCGGACATCCGGGTGTGGAGAGCGGTAACATCCGGGTGTAGAAAGGCGGAAGATGGGCATGTTACCAAACTTTTCTGCTTGCTTTTCGTTCTTTTCCTACTTGTTTTAGTAAAAAAGGACCTTTATGTTGAGGGAACTATCTCCACACAGATGTATATCGGCACGGTTCCCTGCGTTTTTGTAAACAATACCGGCTACCCGTTTCAACGGCAGGTAGTGATACAAGTGTGATACAGGAATCCGGTATGTATCACTCCTTGCACACCATGTTTGTCAATGCTTGCAAAACAAAGTGTGATAGAGTGATAGAGAAACTGGATTATTGTGCAAGAGAGAACCGCAAACTGATACCGTAGTTTGAGTTTGAAGTCGGATAAGATGCACTCGATATCAACGGTTCATTGATCTGAATATCATAGAATGCACGGACCGTCAACGCACGGCTCAAACCGTAATCAGCCGAGAAGGAGATTGTCTTTGCGATGTTACCGCTAGTAGCCTGCGTCAGTTGAGTGTCGATTTTACGAATCAACGACTGCATCTTGTTGAACGAGAAATCGAGGCGAACGGTGAGGTCATTGCTGAAATCACGCGTTTTCTTCATCTTCAAAACCTTGTTGAACTCGGCATATTTGTAACCCAAACCGATCGTCACTTTCTTGGAAAGTGCTTCGACCAATTGGTAGGATGTCGTGTTCAGGCTTAAATTGCGGGTAGTCGAATAGTCCGCCCGAACCGTCACGTTATTCAACAGCGTCGCATCTGCACCCAACAAAGGACTAAACGCTTCGGTAAGGCTGACAGACGAAATCGAATAAGGAGACGATGGTGTCGGGTTATCGTTCAGAATCGACTGGATATATCCCAGTCCGTCCTGCCCGGCATCCACCCAATTCAAGAAGGATGTGAAAGCACCTACCGAATAAGAACAACGGTACTGGTGACTCAACGTCAAGCTCTTGAAATATTTCTTGACAGCCGGAATCTTGATCAAGCCGTCGTAAGTAACGCGCCAGTTAGGCAACATGCTCTTCAACGAAGGGAAAGCCGTCAAGCCTACCTTCTTCGGGTCCTTACCGGTATAAGCGGCCAGAAATGCAGGAATCAGGACATCCGCCGAATTCCGGTTGACACCGTTCACATTACCTGTTCCCGGATTATAAGGCATTCCTCCCAAGCCTTTATCATGGATAAAGCCCACATCCGGATATTTCAAGCCGGAATACTTGCTTTCGATACGTTGGGCAATGATCTCGCGGTTTGCCAACAACTTGTCAAAGGCTTTCGAAGAATAGTTATTCATAGCATTGCCACTGCCTCCGAATGCGCTTCCCAGCGCGATTGTCGTCATGGTAAAGTTTCCCCCCATAATCTCCGGCATACCTTCATACATAAATTGTATTTCCGTATTACGCGTATCGTTGCGAAGAGCCGTCAAGTCGATCTTCAATCCAGTGATCGGTTCGAGGTTCGCCCGTATATTCAGATTTTTCGTACTGGTCATGACTGCGGCATTCACGTCTCTCTCGGTATCCGTAATCAACCAGCCTTTTTCATATGCCTCGTCTATATAGCTACGACGCACGTCACCGAACGCAAAACCGATCCCCGGGGAAAGTCCGAATGAAGAACGTCCCTGGCCAAAGATATCACCGATCTCCGGACGGAAACCGGGCAGCATCATACCGGCAGAGTTCGTAAACTGAATATTGAAACGGCGCACCATCATCAAAAAGCGGGCACTATGTTCAACCGCCTTGTAAAGAAAATCCTCAGTAGGGGCCGGTCCCGGTATGATCGTCAACTTCAAGCGCACCGTGTCTTGGTTCAAAATCTTAACCTGTGCGAAGTTGATCGGCTTGAACTTGACTTTGTAGACACGCCCGTCCGTTCTTCTGGCCGTGATTTGCACCTTTTTCGTAAACATTCCATGCTCGACAACCGTAGCGCTGTCCGGACTCAAGACAATTTCTTTTTCCAATTTCGGCTTTTTCTTCTTCTCCGTTTTTTTAGCCGTAGTCCGGGTATTGTTAAACTTCTGGTTGATCTTCTTCAAATATTTGTTTTTGTTGTAGAGAGATAACAGGTTCAAGTTCGCCTGCAAATCGAACTGACGCTGGTTCTTGATCGTATTACCCATCTCGATATCTTCGCTTACCGTCGCTCCACGATCCCAGTTGTAAGTAGCATTGTAGCTCAAAGAAGCATTGGTCCAATCCAGAACCGGGATCAGCTGCAACGGCAACTGCCAGGTCGCCATAAACTGCTGGTCATACTTCATCGGGGTTCCCAGGTCAGCGATGCTCTTCTTCACGGAATCTTTCCATAACTGGTAACTGTCCGGGTTCAGTTCCTTATTCACCTGCACATACGGTTCTTCGATACGGGCATTCGTACCGGAACTGAACGTTATGTTCAGGTTATTCGTAAAAGCCCAGTTCAAACTGAAAGCACGGTCCCAATAGAAGTTCTGGCTGAATGTCACTGGTATATCGTTGGGGACACCTGTTGCCGCTCCTGTCAGGTCGCGTAATTTTATTTCGTAATAATTCCGCATCATGGCCGTCTGGAAGTTGATAGACGGGGCCACATTAAACGCCAGTTGTTTGGCATAGCGCGTATAGCCGTTGTTTTTCTTCAATAACTTATCGAATGGCTTGATCGGCTTGACATAAGGCACATAGCTATAGGCAAAATTAGCACGATAGTCTTTCGTCGTTTCATATTCCGTTTCCGGATTTTTCTTATCATTAATACTGTACGAATATCCGAGTGTAAAGTTTGCCGGATCATAAGGCATCGGATTCTTACTCTTGATATTCACACGCACATTATTAAACGAAACACTCTTGATAACCGTCCTATCTTGAGAATAATCACGGATCGAATCCTTCTCAGCCTTTGTTTCCGCCTTATCGATAGCATCCTTCAGTTTGACATCCTGATCCAGCGGATTGTATTTCGGATCATATGTTTCTTTCGAATAGGCATAATAGAACGGGATGCTGACTTGCGCCTTTTCCGGGAACAGCTTACCCAATTCGATAGAGGTCGCCACGTTATACTGTTTGAAGTCCTCCATCCGGCGTTCATTCAAAGACTGGTCAAGAGCACCAAAGCCGGCCGTTTCGATACGTCCGCCCACATTCACCGTTCCCAAGTCGGAAAGCGCAACATTCAAATTCGCATTAGCAGCCCACCCACCTTCTTCATTGAAGTCGGTCAGGCGCAATTCGTTCACCCAAACTTCCCCGCTCTTCAACTTATTACGCACGTTACGCACACCGATCATGACTGTCTTCACTTCGGAAAGACTCGGATTACCTTTGACACGGATCGTATTGCCATCGTTGTCCGGATCCCTACCAGAATAGACAGTCTGGAAAGACACTCCATTCGTACCGGACCGTTTTTCCCGGTTACGCTCCAGTTTTAGGTCCGTCAAAATCTCCAAACGGAAATTCAACATGTTTTCTGCCGGCCAAACGATTTTCTGGTGTTCCGAATTGTTATAGTTATACTCCCCGTGCGGAGTCAATTTCAACGGTACTTCATATTCGTAATAGTTATTCTTATAGTCCGATCCCAGGCGGATAAAAACAGCGAGATCGCCATCTGCAAGATCGTTTACATCCAATTTCGGAGCCTCGGCATGTGTAAACAGTTGCAAGCGCTTATACTGCCGCAAATCATAATTCGTATTCTTATACACGGCACGTGCATCTTGAGCGGCAAGGTCCGTTATCTTTAAAGAAAGCGCCTGTTCGTTCTCCTGACGGATCTGAGGCTGGCTTGGATCCAGTACACGGCTGACGCCCGGGGGCAATGTATAGCTGACCGGATCCCTGTCACTGTTTTCCTCGATATTGACAGTCGAGACTTCCAATTTACCCTTCACTGCGGGCGGCATCTTCGGATCGGACAAATCCTGCTCGTAGGATCGCCATTCTCCGCGTACCAATTGCAGAGTACCGAAGCGCAACACGACCGATTCCTTAAATCCTGTCATATACATACGCATGAAACGAATCGTCTTGAAATCATTGATTGCCCCCACACGACGCTGGTATTGTTTTACCGGAATCTTAAATTGATACCAGGTAACGGATTCTGTCGTACCATCCGCCAATCTTACTGATGAAGTACGTTTATCCGCAATGAAGTTTTCACCGACAACCGTATCCTGCGGAGTTATCCTGACTTTGTATTCGAAATATTTTTCATTTTTATTCAGAGTATTGTCCTGATTGATGTCTTCTACATCAGGCACGGTCTTGGAAGAAGTGCTGTAGCGCTCGCCCGAATCGTTGATATCTTTCGAGTTTCCTTCCGTTCCATTATAGCGTTTGTAACGTGTTAAGATATCCACCTCCTGAGAATCATAGTCCGAACCACGAAAATAGTGGAACTTGTCACCGGCCGGATCAAAGAAAGGGGACAGCTGTAACGGATCGTTCTCCATCTCGGTTAGGGTTACCGCATTCAATTTCTGGCGTAATTTATTCAGATAATCCTGGTAAGCCGGATATTCCTTTTCTTCATCCGAGGATAAACCGTTCAGGCCGACATCCTGCAACAGACGTGCACCTGCCGTATTGTCGAAGGCATAAACTGTACTCTGCTGTTTTGGAACCTTACCCCAAACAGTATAATCGACCTTAGACGTATCGCCATCGATTGGCAATCCGTTTTCGAAGAACTTCTTTTCATCCTTCAATATGTCTTCCGATATCTCACCCAAATTAAAATACAGATCCCCCCCTGTTGTCTGACGATCATAAATGAACGGATCGAGCATCCAAAATTCGATATATTCGACATTCGCCGTCTCAAAGTCACTCTGGTCTATCTTTCGCATCATTCCACCGAAACGCTTTTCCGGGTTTTGCAATGTTCCGTCAGGATTAATATTATCGGCATCCAAGTTATACGGTCCGCGTTCCTGCGGATAGTAAGCCATGTTCAGAACTGTCAACGTATTACTTTCACTCATGCTTTGCTGCCGTTGCGGGAACAACTCTCTCGTCTCGATAGCACGGACATAATGGTTGGACAAATCTTTTGTCGTAATATATTTCGGACGCAAAGAAGAATTTTTACGCGTGAACAATCCGTCGATCGTGTACCAAGCGAGCAAAGCACGACTTTTCCCGTAATCGATATTATTGGTCAGCCCGGCTTCCGGGAACAATTGGGGCGTACCATCGTCATAAGGCACACTGGACAACTGCCAGGGATAAGGGTCGGAGAGGTCGAAATTGCTCTGTGTCGACTCGAAGTCATCCAGATACGAATATCCCCCCGTGTTCTTGTTTTCGTAATGCCCGGCAATCAAATGAGCGAACTCCGCATTGAAAGATATCTGGCTGGGTTTGCTTAGGTTCAGCAACGGCAGCTTGTCGAACATATTGGTAAGCCACTGACTCTCGCCCTTATAAGCCATATTGACACCCCAGAGCGTATTCTTTATCGCTTCGTCGCCCATCGTCGTCTTGGTGGTCAACGGCATTTCGGACATGTGCATGATGGTAGCGCCTACCATCAGATTCGGGTTGAACTGATAGTTCAAGTCCAATCCCATCATGGTCTTACGCTGCATGTTATAGGCTGTCTGGTTTTCCAGCGAGACACTGACCGGCGTGCCTGCAGAAATAATACTTTCGTTCAGGATCGTTACCACGCCGGAAGTATAGTCAACAGTATAATCTACATTCTCGGTTAATATCGCTCCTCCAGCCGTTACTTTCACTGAACCTCGCGCTACGTTGGAAGCTCCCAACTGTATCTCGGCACCCGAAGAGGCTTTGTATTCCCCCTCCAGTTTGAACTTATTCTTTTCAGCAATCTGTCTGGCGACAGTCAATGTCGAGTCGTAGAGTTCCTGGAATACATATTTGTCAGCAATCGCATCATTGTTAATCTTTTTACGCAGATAGGAGCCGAATGGTTCCACACTTGGAAAAATAATTTTCCCATTATCGGCAAGGACGGTCACACCTTCAATAAAGTCGTATATACCATCCGGATGCGGCTGATTGTTGGAATCATAGCTATCCAGGTTCAGCACTCGTAACAAGATTTGGTTGGCAATCGCCCCTTCCGGCAAATAGTTGACATACGTACCGGTTGTATCGCTTTGATACATGATATTCAACTTGAACTTCTCTTTTTGGACAGAGTAAGCTCCTAATGAATAGATATTTTTCATCATCAGGTCCCAAAAAGGCATATCAGGCGACATGGTAATTCCTTTCAACAACTTCACATACAGGCAAGAGGCAGCCGATGAAGGATTGTCAGTCGAGAACTCACCAACCTGATAAGTCTTTCCATCCGAATAAGTATAATTGTAAGCGACAGCCAATACCTCATCTGCCTGCAACTGTGTTTTCAGCGAGATATACCCCAACTTCGTATTGACCGTATATTCGGACGCATCCAGCAAACGAGCGCTTTCCACTTCTTCATACTCCGTACCGTTAACAAAAGTTCCTCCCAACGCCTGATTTACCGTGCTGATATCACGAGCACCGGTAAATTGCTGGTTAAGGGTATTATATAATGTATTCGTATTATTATAGGGGATAGACAGCGCCCCCGAAGGAGAAACGACCGTCGTATTCGAAATATTATCATGCTCGGCCAGATCAGCAAAAGCGACCACGTTACGCGCCTGGTCATAAGTAGCCCGTTTGTTTGTCACCCAAACTTCCACCTTGCTAATCGTGACGGGAGAGGAAATCGTATTCAGGTTCTTCACCGCCTCATCATAGCGGTCGCGAAAATAGTGTGACAGGAAAAAGTGACGATTCTCGTCATACTGGTCAATCGTCAATTCGAAAGGTTTTGTCTGCACGCCCCCTTTAGAACTGACCGTTTTCGATTCCGACTCCTGCTGTGCAAACAACGCATTGACTCGCAGCTTCCCGAACTGGAGATCCGCTTTCATACCGAACAGGGCTGCTCCTCCGTTGATTAGGGAGTTACTGGTTGTCATACTTACATTTCCGGCTTCCAGCGACTTGATAATTTCATCTTCCTCCCCGGTATAAGCTAATTTCAGTTTTTTGGAGTCGAAATCAAAAGAGGTTTCGGTATTATAGTTCATATCGAAATTCACTTTGCTACCAACCGATGCCTGTACATTCAATTGAACATTCTCATCGAAATTAAAGAAGGTACGGTTACGAGCACGTTCCGGCAAAGAGGGATTTTTGGTTTTATTCTGCTTCAAGCCTAACTCCACTTCGGCCGAACCTTGCGTTTTCACCCGGACACCGCCCGGCCCAAAGATACGTTCCGCCGCACCGATATTGAACTGCATATCAGCTAAGTTGAACTGCTTATTAGCCGCCTTTTGAAATTCTTCCTCGTTTTTCTGGCGATAGTAGGATTGAACGGATTTTTGGAAACTATAATCCTGGTATTCCTCAGGGGTCAACGAAATAGGAGTAGTCAGATCGGCATCACCTAACTTGGTACGGACTACATACGTCCCGGTTCTGATATCATATTCGACCACTGATTTCACGTTATCCGGCGTCTTCAAGTCAGCAGGTGATTGCTTGGTAAGATCCTGATATTCTTCAGGGACCGTCTTAGCTACCGGAAAGCGGGTGCGCACCTTCGGCACCGTATCATCCGGAACGACCGGCTGTTCAGTATCCGGCAACGACATCTCATAGGCCAGAAAATCCGTATTCATAGAATACAGACCTGCACCAAACAGTAGAATTGTTATCCAGAGTATAAATTTCAGTGTCCTTCTCATGTTAATTGACAATTGACAACAGACAATGACAACCGACAATTCCAAATTCTCCTAAATTGCCAATTGCCAATTATCCATTGCTTAAAGCATTCTTAGGGCTGTTTTAATGACCTGCTCGACAGCCAGTGCAGGCGAACCTTTCAATATCAAGTTAACCGCCTTTTGCGAAGCGGCCTTCTGGAATCCAAGCATAACCAATGCCGCCACTGCTTCTTCTGTGACAGCACCACTGGCAGCGACAGAAGAGGAGCCACCTGTCACTGTCATTCCCTCTATCGGCTTTACCTTGTTTTTGAGATCAACTAGAATACGTTGAGCTGTTTTCAATCCGATTCCTTTGACTGACGTCAGAGCTGTTTCGTTCTTATCTGCAATCACCCGGATCAATTCGGATGGTGACAGGGAAGAAAGGATCATCCGGGCAGTATTGGGACCGACTCCCGACACGGAAGTCAACATCAGAAACAGTTCGCGCTCATCTTTTCCTGCAAAGCCAAAAAGCAAATGGGCATCCTCACGTATCACTTCGTACACGTAAATCTTCCCGGTCGGTTTCCCATTATAAAAAGTATATGTATTCAAGGAGATATTCAGTTCATAACCGATTCCGGCACATTCCAAGATCATCCTGGCCGGTGTCAGTTCTACTATCTCTCCCTTGATATATTCTATCATGTATCTTACGTCTTTATGATTCGCACCTATTATAACGCAAAATTAGACAAAAGCGTATATCCGAACTATCTTTTTTGGTATTATTGTTTCCAAAACCCCGGCAACAAGATTGTCAGCACCGTAAAGATCTCCAAACGTCCGACCATCATCAGAAAAGACAAGAACCATTTCGATACCACCGGAACATCAGCATAGTTTCCGACCGGTCCCAGACTACCAAGTCCCGGTCCAACGTTACTGATCGAAGAGATAGTAGCCCCGATCGTCTCCTCAAATCCTACCCCATCGATCATCAGCACCATACAGCTGACAAATATTAAAGCAATATAGGCAAAAGCGAACGCCAATACCCGGTGGACGATATCACCAGAAACAGCATGCCCGTTCATTCGTACCGGAATAATGGCATGTGGATGCGTCTGCTTCTTAAACTCATTAAAGAGGTTCTTGGTCAAAATCACAAAACGGCCCATTTTCAAACCTCCACAAGTAGAGCCAGCACAACCACATACCACCATCAGAACTAGCGCTAACAGCCAGAAAAACGGTCCCCACGGAATATAATCGACCGTTGCAAACCCACATGTAGACACCAATGTCACGACCTGGAATACCGTTTGCCTAAAAGCTGTACCAAAATCGTCCACAATTCCTTTATACATGATCCAGACTGTCGATATTGCCGTAATAATCAGTACGAACCAGAAAAACCAGCGTGTTTCTTCATCCGCAAATAACTTCTTGGGCCTACCGTTAAAAAAGAAATATATCAAAGTAATATTGGTCGCACCGATAAACATAAAAATCGTAATTGTATATTCGATATAGGCAGAGTCCCAGTAAGCGATACTGGCATTTTTCGTGGAATAGCCACCTGTAGAAATACAAGTGAGCGCATGATTGACAGCGTCATACAAGTCCATTGGACCCGCCCATAAAAGACCAATAAGGATAATGGTCAGGAACAAATAAACTCCCCACAGGCGCTTGGCCACCTGGGTAACACGCGGACGGAAACGTTCGTGCGTGATACCCGGAGTCTCGGCATTGAACATCTGGGTAGCCCCACCTCCGATAATAGGCATCAGCGCTACGGTAAACACGATCATTCCAATACCGCCCTGCCATTGCGTAAGGCTCCGCCAAAACAATATCCCGTGCGGAAGAGCTTCGATATCGGTCAATATGGTAGAGCCTGTCGTCGTAAAACCAGACATCGTTTCGAAATAAGCATCCGTCACATTATCTATATAGCCACCTAAATAGAATGGTAACATCCCCAAAAGGGAGAAAAGAGCCCAAGTTAATGTAACAGTCAGCATCCCTTCCCTGCGCCCGGCCGTATGTTCATTGGCTCGTAGTCCGATCAGCATAAAAAGGACTCCCGTTCCGAACATGATACCACTCGACTGAAGAAGCGGATAGAAGTCATTTCCTTCATATAAGAAAGCGACTGCCGTTGCAGCCAGCATAAACAACGTCTCAAGGATGAACATCATCCCTAACATCTTAATTATAAAACGAATGTTCAGCATAATATGCTATTAACAATTGACACATTGAACAGAGAAAAGAGACAACCCAGAGTTGTCCATTGACAATTAATTAAAGTAGTCCTCCAATTTACGCATAGCCGTATCCAAACAGAACACCACAACGTGGTCATAAGCTTGGATATGTGTATCACCCTTGATCATCATAGGCTCACCGTCACGAATCAATCCGCCCAACGTCAAATCTTTCGGAAGATTCAGATCTTTTACCTGCTTACGGGTAATTTTCGAATCGGGACGGGCAACAAGTTCCGCCACATCTGCATTGGCAAAAGTTAAACACTTCACGTTCGACACGTCTGCATCCAACAGGAATTGGTAGATATGGCTGGCAGCAATCAGTTTCTTATTGATAACCGAGCCGATGTCCATGCTCTCCGCTAAAGGTATGTAGTCGATATTTTCGATCTTAGCGATAGTCTTGAATACTCCGGCGCGTTTAGCAGCCAGACAAGCCAAGATGTTCGTACTCGAATTATCCGTCAGTGCGATAAATGCCTGTGCATCTTTGATCCCTTCCTGCATCAACAGATCGGTATCGCGTCCGTCTCCATTGATGATCAAGACATTTCCAGGGACAACCTCAGCTATACGGTGACTCTTTTCTTTGTTAGTCTCGATTACTTTTACACGGATATTGTTCGGAAGGTACTGGCAGGTACGGATCGCAATACGGCTTCCACCCATAATAATGACTTTCTTTACTTCGGGGTCTCGCTTGCCCGCATGCAACCGGACGTCTTCGATATGGCTTTTAGTCGTTGTAAAAAAAACGATATCTCCCGATTCTATACGATCCGTACCACGGGGAATAATGGTCTCGTTCTGCCGTTTGATGGCAACGATATGATAGAGTTTCTGTTCGTTCAGTAATTCGGACAGATGTTTGTTCACAAGTCGGGAATTATCGCGCACCTTTACACCGATCAGAATCAGAGCGCCTCCGAACAACTCCCAGTATTGCCGAGTCCACGGGCGTCTGACAGCCGTAACAATTTCTTTGGCTGCCAGCATTTCCGGGTAAATCATGGAATCGATCCCCATTTTTTCAAACAGTTCCTTGTTTTTAGGGAGCAAATATTCGTAATTGTTGATACGCGCCAACGTCTTATGTGCTCCTAATTTAGAAGCCAGAATGCTGGCTGCCACATTGGTCGTTTCTTCCGGCGTGACACTGACAAACAGGTCGGCCTTTCTGATACCGGCTTCTTCCAGGTCCCGAATGGATGTCGGATTACCCACCATAGGAAGGATCTCCATGCTTGAATTCGTGAAATTCAAACGTTCCTCATTCGGATCCATCAGGATAATATCCTGCTTCTCCTGTGATAACATTTTTGCCAGGTGGGTTCCTACTTCACCGGCTCCGGCTATAATAATTTTCATTTTATATAATAGATTAATTATAAGGATATATTATCCTCTGATAACCATCTTTTTTATTTCTCCTGCAATACTTTTGGCATCCATACCACACAGTTTATACAGTTCGGGAATCGATCCATGTTCGACAAACTCATCCGGCACACCAATCCGTTTTACCTGAGGAGCATATCCGTTATCAGCCATAAATTCCAAAACAGCACTGCCCAGTCCACCTTTGATTACGCCGTTTTCAACAGTGATGACACGACTGAACCTCTTACCGACTTCATGCAGCAGTTCTTCATCCATCGGTTTTAAAAAAATCATATCATAATGGGCAATCGATATACCATCACTTTCAACCTCCTTTATGGCCTTTATCACTTCGTTGCCAATAGGTCCAAGTGACAAGATCGCAATATCATCCCCATCACGAAGTTTCTTGCCTTTCCCGATCGGAAGGATATGCATCTCATTCCTCCAATCTGCCATCTCTCCCTTACCGCGTGGATAACGGATCACAAAAGGGCCGTTACATTCCTTATACCCGGTATACATCAAATTCCTTAAATCCAGTTCGTTCAAAGGAGATGAAATAACCAAGTTCGGGACTGGACGCAGATAAGCGAGGTCGAACACCCCGTGATGGGTCGCCCCGTCTTCGCCTACTAGACCGGCACGGTCCAGACAGATTACCATATGAAGATTCTGAAGTGCAACATCGTGTATCACCATATCGTATGCCCGCTGCATGAAAGAAGAGTAGACATTGCAGAATGGGATCATTCCCTCTTTGGCAAGTCCGGCAGAGAAAGTTACCGAATGCCCTTCGGCAATCCCGACATCAAACGCCCGTTTCGGAAACGCTTTCATCATATAAGTCATAGAACAACCTGTCGGCATAGCAGGAGTGACCCCCACGATCCGTTCGTCCTGTTCAGCCAGCTCGACAAGGGTATGTCCGAAAACATCCTGATAAAGTTGAGGTTCGTTCAACTTATGGACAATGATCCGTTCTCCTGTTTCTTTATTGAACAGCCCTGGTGCATGCCATTCCGTTGCCGACTTTTCAGCAGGCTTGAATCCTTTGCCTTTTTTAGTTTTGATATGTAATAGTTTCGGACCTTCCATATCCTTTATATCATTCAGAACCTTGATCATATAACCGACATCATGCCCGTCGATCGGACCAAAGTAACGGATGCTGAATCCCTCAAACAGATTATGTTGTTGAGTAAGCAATGCTTTCAGACTATTGTTAAAACGAAGGATATTTCCCCGACGGTCATTATTGATCAGTTTCATCTTCCGCAATCCGCGGTACACATCATAACGCATTTTATTATATGCCTGACTGGTTGTGATATCCACCAAATACTGACTCAACCCACCGACCGCATGATCTATTGCCATATCATTATCATTGAGAATGATAAGTAGGTTGTTTGGATTAGCCGACGCATTATTCAGACCTTCGAACGCCAACCCACCCGTCATGGCTCCATCGCCGATCACGGCTATCACGTGTCTGTCTTTTTCTCCTTTTAGAGCAGAAGCGACCGACATACCCATAGCCGCCGAAATGGAATTTGAAGCATGTCCGGCAACAAATGCGTCATAAGGGCTTTCCAGAGGATTAGGAAATCCACTGATTCCTTTAAATTTTCGGAGCGTATGAAAAGCCTCTCGACGTCCAGTCAGTATTTTATGACCATACGCCTGATGCCCCACATCCCATACAATACGATCATAGGGAGTATTAAAAACATAGTGTAGTGCAACCGTCAGCTCTACCGTACCGAGACTTGCCCCAAGATGTCCCGGATTCTCCGATAGTACATCTATTATATATTGACGCAACTCTGCACATACCTCTCCCAATTTATCGGGGGACAACTTGCGCAAATCCTCCGGGTAATCAATGGAATTTAATATGTGTTCATCCTTGCATTCTGTCATAATCGCTATAATTTTGTGGCAAATGTAAAGAATTAACGGGAGATAAAATAGTTTTAGTATGTCATTCTTTAGCAGTATGACACAATTAAACCGCTTCTTCTCCTTTCCCTATAATCAAATTTAATCCTGTTTTGCATTTTCGTATGTAACACAAACAAACTCATTTGCCATAAAAACAAAAAAGCAGTCACAAATAATTGTAACTGCTTGATTTTCAGTGGTGCCACCAGGAATCGAACCTTTTATTTCGGTTTATTCTAAACCCCTGATTGACTGCACATTTACTACTTTATCTTTTATGAAAGCCATTGAATTAACACTACACTAAATTCATCTCTTTTCGTAATTGTCTTTACAATCATCATCTCTTTGACAATGTAAAGGTAGATAAAAAGTTCGATTTCCGCAAATGTCAATAGGGATTTTTATGAAATATTTTTTGCTCAAACCTGATAATGTTCCTAAAAGATGGCTAAGAGCCTGTCTAAATCTTACTCAATTCTATTTTGAGAGTTTTATCCAATATCTTTCAGCCATAGGCTGTAGCCTGTCTCTTATTACCTTCATCACAGTATCGAAATCAAGCGCCTCTTTCCATTGAATTTTTCTAAGAAAAGCCTTCCAACAGCTTATGCGTGCCCCGTCTGTAGCAAAACTATCCGTAAACAGTTGCAAATCGGGGTTGTATGCAAGTCCTCGATTGTCGAACGTCGCTTCGATGGCGTCATACAAAGCGTCGTCATTCAAATTTCTCTTCGTCAGGAGCTGATAACAGTCAAAGAAATCTTTCATGCGACTGTTGAGAACATCACGATCTATCATCGTATGGAACTTCTCGGCAATAACGGTTTCTAAAGAATATGCCTGTATATTCACAGAAGGGATATCCGATAAAAGCAGAGGAAAGTCTATAGTTGTTGGATGTGGAATGACGACATCACCAAAGCCAATATCTACAGACATATTATAAGCTATGGTATCCATATGGGCAGTAAAATAGAATCTTGTACCAGGATATTTCTTTTCGACTGTGATCGGTTCTATTTTGATACTTCCTGCGTCAAATGACACCCCATCTTCATGGCATACGATACCCAGGATTTCTTGGAA
>ENA-OQEY01000717-OQEY01000717.1-human-gut-metagenome-genome-assembly--contig:-NODE-717-length-18220-cov-6.194731_pt1 | contig 18220 bp, 15 predicted proteins | sample MGYA00242801_ERZ504647 | MGnify/ENA primary metagenome ERZ504647 (study PRJEB26092, sample SAMD00036204) | human gut metagenome | host: Homo sapiens | study: EMG produced TPA metagenomics assembly of... | reverse complement strand
ATTGCGAGGAGGCCGCAGGCCGACGTGGCGCCCTGAGCGCGAAGCGCGAGGAAGTGCCCTTGGGGTGCAATCTCGGGGAGGCAGTTGCGATTTCGCCGATGGCTTTCCTGTTATCCGGCCGGGTACTGCGAGATTGCCACGGCCCCGTTGGGGCCTCGCAATGACACGTCAGGGCGGCGCAGCAATGGGAACGGTGCGGCGCACCGAATTGGCGGTACTACTGCCGCTTCGCGGACGGGCGGGGCATGCCCCGCCCCTACAGGGCCAGTGCGGATTGAACGGCGGCCGGCGTATGATCCATTCTTCATTCTTCAGTATTCATTATTCATTATTTCATCCATCCCCCTGCGGGGGATGGCAAACCATATGACAAAACGTCCGGAAATTCCCTGCCTTTCGTGCAAATTTCCCCAGAGCCGCCGGATTTGTCATTGACAACAGGGGCTTTTATTGATAAAATCATATCGGAAAACAAGGGCGCAGTATGCCCCTTGCAGCAGGCTCGTCAGCCTGCAAAAAATCTTTTTGTGACCCACGATCCCAACACCCGAGATCAATACAGGAGGACTACCCAATGGATCAAGAACGCTTCGTTACCATAGAGGAGATGGAGGCCGCCACCGCTTCCCTGCTGGAAAACGGCAAGAAGGTCGGCGCCGACAGCTGGCAGCAGCGCGTCAAGAATCAGACGCCGCACTGCGGCTTCGGTGAGGCCGGCACCTGCTGCCGCATCTGCGCTATGGGCCCCTGCCGTATCACGCCGAGGAGCCCGCGCGGCATCTGCGGCTGCGACGTGCACGGCATCGTCGGCAGAAACTTCCTGAAGTTCACCGCCGGCGGCTCTGCCACCCACTCTGATCATGGCCGTGAGATCATGCACACCCTGCATCAGACGAAGGAAGGCGGCAACTATCAGGTCAAGGACCCCGAGAAGCTCATCCGCATCGCGCATGAGTGGGGCGTCGAGACCGAAGGCAAGGATATCTATGAGCTGGCGCACGAGATGGCCGAGATCGGCCTGATGGAATACGGCAAGCCCTTCGGCGTGCAGCGCTTCCTGAAGCGCGCTCCGGAGCACACGCAGGAGCTGTGGCACAAGGCGGAGATCGAGCCGCGCGCCATTGACCGTGAGGTCGCGACCGCTCTGCACATGACCCATATGGGCTGCTCCTCCCTGCCCGAAGCCCTGATCCGTCAGGCCCTCCGCAGCGGCCTGTCCGACGGCTGGGGCGGCTCCATGATGGGCACCGAGTTCTCCGACGTCATGTTCGGCACGCCGAAGCCCGTGGACACCACGGCCAACATCGGCGTAATGGAGAAGGATATGGTCAACATCGTCGTCCACGGCCACGATCCCTCCCTGTCCGAGATGATCGTCTACTATGCCAATGATCCCGAAATGATCGCGCTTGCCAAGAGCGTCGGCGCGAAGGGCATCAACATCTGCGGCGTCTGCTGCACCGCAAACGAGGTCGCCATGCGCCACGGCATCCCGATGGCCGGCAACTTCCTGACGCAGGAGAACGTTGTCCTTACGGGCGCATGCGAAGCCATCGTCGTCGATGTGCAGTGCATCTTCCCGGCCCTCGGCCCGCTCTCGAAGTGCTTCCATACAAAGTTCGTCACCACCTCCCCCATCGCCCGCATGCCGGACTCCGAGTTCATCCGCTTCTCCGCCGACAACGCCGGTGAGAACGCCAAGTCCATTGTGAAGATGGCCGTTGAGAACTTCACGAACCGCAAGACCGATCTGGTCAACATTCCGAACCAGGTCTCCCACGCCCGCGTCGGCTATTCCCTCGAAGCCATCGTTAAGGTCCTCGACGGCGTTGCCAACAGCCAGGTCGACACCTTCGGCACCACGAAGCCCCTGCTCGAGTGCGTCACCTCCGGCGTTCTCCGCGGCGCCGTCGCCATGGTCGGCTGCAACAATCCGAAGGTCCGCCCCGACTATGCCCACATCGAGCTCATGAAGAAGCTCATCGCCAACGATATCATCCTCATCGTCTCCGGCTGCTCCGCGCAGGCTGCCGCCAAGGCCGGCCTCATGGACCCGGTGCACGCCAAGGAGCTCTGCGGCGCCGGCCTGAAGCGCGTGTGCGAGCTGGCCAACATCCCGCCCGTGCTGCACATGGGCTCCTGCGTTGATATCTCCCGTATGATGATCCTGGCCTCCGAGCTGTCGAAGGACTCCGGCCTGAACATCTCCCAGCTTCCCGTCGTGGGCTGCGCCCCGGAGTGGATGAGCGAGAAGGCCGTCTCCATCGGCAACTACGTCGTGGCCACCGGCATCGACACCTTCCTCGGCGTTGACCCGTACGTCAAGGGCTCCAGCGAGATCTGCGAGCTGCTGACCGGCGAGCACGGCGTGAAGGATTGGGTCGAGGCCAACTACACCGTGGAAACTGACATCGAGAAGCTCGGCGATCTCATGATCGAGCGCATCGAGCAGAAGCGCGCTGCGCTGGGCATCTGAGTATGAAGCTCGCGATCACCGGCAAGGGCGGCGTCGGCAAAACGACGCTCGCCTCCACGCTGGCGCGGCTTTACGCCGACGAGGGCCGCCCCGTGCTGGCTGCGGACGTCGATCCGGACGCCAACCTGGGCCTTGCGCTTGGCATGAGCCAGGAGGAGGTCGATTCCATCGTCCCCATCTCCAAAATGCGCACGCTCGTCGAGGAGCGCACCGGCGCGAACGAGGCCAATAAATTCTTCAAGCTCAACCCCTACGTCTCCGATATCCCCGAGAAATACGCCCGCGAGGTCAACGGCGTGAAGCTGCTCGTCATGGGCACGGTCGACACCGGCGGCAGCGGCTGTGTGTGCCCGGAGCATGTGATGCTCAAGGCCCTGCTCAGCGCGCTGACCTACCGCAAGGACGACGTCGTCATCATGGATATGGAGGCAGGGCTGGAGCACCTTGGCCGCGGCACGGCAGCCAACATGGACCAGTTCCTCGTTGTGGTGGAGCCGGGCGCACGCAGCGTCCAGACCTACGGAAACGTCAAGCGTCTTGCCGCCGATCTCGGCGTGAAGCGCGTGCGCGTCGTGGCCAACAAGGTGCGCGACGAGCGCGACGAGGCGTATGTCCGCAGCGTCATCCCCGCAGAGGACTTCCTCGGCTGCATCCACTACAATCCGGAGATCATGGACGCTGACCGCAACGGAAAGTCCCCGTACGATTTCAGCCGCACGGCTATGGAAGAGATTCGGAACATCAAGGCCATCCTGGATCGGGATGAAAAATAGGAGGAAAATCCCAGTGACTTTATTTGAACGTGTATTCGGCGGCAACGATGCCGTTTACGGCCTGACCGAGGCCGCCATTGACAATGCCATCGCCCAGTACGGCGAAGGCCAGGCCGTGTCCTTCCCCGACACTGCCTACTCCCTGCCCTGCTACTACGCCGTCACCGGCTCGAAGGTCGGCACCCTCGGCGAGCTGAAGCAGGCTCTCGGCGTCGTCAAGACGCTCATGACCCGCAATCCCCGCCTGAACGACGCCTTCATGTCCGGCGTAGCCACCGCACTGTGCGCCGAGTTCATCGAGGTCCTGAAGTACCTCAACGGCGCAGCGCCCTATGAGCTGCCCTGCTACGGCCACCTGTCCGACGCCGTCATCCGTAACCTCGGCGTGCCGCTGGTCACGGGCGACATCCCCGGCGTTGCCGTTATCCTCGGCTCCGCTCCCTCTGCCGATGAGGCCGTCGCGCTCGTGAAGAGCTACCAGAGTCAGGGCATCCTCATCACCCTCGTGGGCGGCGTCATCGACCAGCTCGAGGAGAAGGGCTACAAGACCGGCGACAATGTCCGCGTCATCCCGCTCGGCAAGGACGTCACCGCCGTCATCCATGCCGTCTCCGTCGCGCTGCGCGCTGCCCTGATCTTCGGCAACATCACCCCGGGCGATGCAGGCAGCCTGATGAAGTACACGATGGAGCGCGTTCCCGCGTTCGTCAACGCCTTCAAGCCCCTGGACGACGTCATCGTCGCCTGCGGCGCTGGCGCCATTGCCCTCGGCTTCCCGGTCGTCACGAACGAGACCGAGAACATCTACCGCGTCCCGAAGAGCCTCATCGTGCAGGAGGACGTCAGCAAGTTCAACGCCACCTCCCTCGAGGCGCGCGACATCAAGATCAAGATCACCACGATCGACATTCCTGTCTCCTTCGCTTCCGCGTTCGAAGGCGAGATCATCCGCAAGGGCGACATGCAGGTCGAGGTCGACGGCTCCCGCAAGGACTGCTTCGAGCTGGTCACCACGAGAGACGCCGCCGAGATCGAGGACCACAAGATCACGATCGACGGCCCCGAGCTTGACGAGATCCCCGTCGGCTCCAAGATCTCCCTGTCCTACATCGTCGAGGTCGCGGGCAAGAACATGCAGTCCGACTTCGAGTCCGTTATGGAGCGCAAGATCCACTCCTTCCTGAACTGCATCGAGGGCGTTATGCACACCGGCCAGCGCGATATGATCCGTATCCGCGTTTCGAAGGCCGACTTTGAGGCGGGCTTCCGCTTCCGCCACATCGGCGAGGTCCTCTACGCCAAGATCAAGAGCGAGTTCGACACCGTCGTCGACAAGTGCCAGGTCAAGATCGTCGTGGACGAGGCGAAGAACAAGGAGCTGCGCGCGATGGCCAACGAGGTCTTCAACCGCCGCGACGACCGCCTGCGCAGCATGACGGACGAGTCCGTGCCCGTGTTCTACACCTGCATCATGTGCCAGGCCTTCTCCCCGAGCCATGTCTGCATCGTCACCCCGGAGCGCCTCGGCCTCTGCGGCGCCGTTTCCTGGCTGGACGCCAAGGCAACGAACGAGCTCGACCCGCAGGGTCCCTGCCAGGTCGTGCCGAAGGAGCACTGCATCGACGAGCGTCTCGGCCGCTACGAGGACGTGGACGAGGCCGTCCAGAAGTACTCGCACGGCGCGCTCGAGCACGTCACGCTGTACTCCCTGTTCCAGGATCCGATGACGTCCTGCGGCTGCTTCGAATGCATCTGCGGCGTCGAGCCGGTCAGCATGGGCGTTGTCATCACGATGCGTGAGTATGCCGGCATGACCCCGCTGGGCATGACGTTCTCCGAGATGGCCTCCATGACGGGCGGCGGCGTGCAGACGCCGGGCTTCATGGGCCATGGCAAGCACTTCATCGCCTCCAAGAAGTTCATCGCTGCCGAAGGCGGCCTCGGCCGTATCGTCTGGCTGCCGAAGGAGCTCAAGGAGCAGATGCGCGACAAGCTGAACGAGGCTGCCAAGGAGCTCTATGATGTGGATAACTTCGCCGACATGATCGCCGACGAGACCATCTGCACCGAGGACCCCGAGGAGCTGCTGAACTACCTGACCGAGGTCGGCCACCCCGTCCTCTCCATGGAACCGTTCGATATGTAAGACCCGATCGGGGATGCCGGAAAATCCGGCATCCCCGGTTTTTTGCATTTTGAGGGGCCATCGACGGCACGTTGTAGGGGCCGGGCTGTCCCCTCCCGGCGGCGCACCGGCGGGAAGTGCGGGCCAATGTTAAAAAGGCAATGGCCCCCAAGTTTGTCATTGCGGGGAGGGCGAAAGCCCGACGTGGCGCCCTGAGCGCGCAGCGCGAGGAAGTGCCCTTGGGGTGCAATCTCGCAGGGCCGGGGTGGATAACAGGGCACTCCCGGCGAAAACATAACTGCCTTCCCGAGATTGCCACGGCCCCTTTGGGGCCTCGCAATGACAATTCGGGGGCGTTTGCCATTTTGACGGCGGCCTATACGGGTCGGAAGTGCGTCGCCGGGAGGGGACAGCCCGGCCCCTACATCGCGTGACCGAAGGCCCGTGAATGATTCATTCTTCATTTTTCAGTCTTCAGTATTCATTCATTTCTGCATGCCGCCCCCTGCAAGGCACCTCATCGCCCCAACATTTGTGTGCAAAAAGCCGCTGCGGCAGAACCGCAGCGGCTCGTTCTGTTTTCTTACGCCTCGCCGGGGCGGGGGAAGGTGACGGTGACGGTCGTACCCGTGCCAAGGGTGCTCTCCAGTGCAACGCGGGCGTGGTGATAGGCCGCAGCGTGCTTCACAATGGACAGGCCGAGGCCCGTGCCGCCGATGGCACGCGAATGGCTCTTATCCACGCGGTAGAAGCGCTCGAACACGCGGTCCTGCTCCGCCGCCGGGATGCCGATGCCGGTATCCGCCACGCGGAGGACCGGCTGGCCGTTCTCCTCCGCCGTGCTGACGGTCACGCTGCCGCCCTTGCGGTTATACTTGATGGCATTGTCGCAGAGGTTGTAGATCAGCTCGTCCACGATCTGCGCAATGCCGTGCACGCGGCAGGGCTTCAGCTCCGTGCGGAGCGTGACGCCGTGCTGCGCGGCCGCGTCCTGCAGACGGGAGACGACGCTTGCGGCCATGCCGTCGAGGCGCAGGTCCGTCTTCTCGCTGCCCACGCTGCCCTCGTCGAGCTGGGACAGGCGGATGATATCGCCGACCAGAGCGATGAGGCGCTGGGCCTCAGTGTAGATGTTCCCGGCGAAGTGCTGCACGTCCTGCGGCTTTGCGATGCCGTCGCGGATGAGCTCGGCAAAGCCGGAGATGGACGTCAGCGGCGTGCGCAGCTCGTGGGAGACGTTCGCCGTGAATTCGCGGCGGAGCTGCTCGCGATTCTCGCGCTCCGTCACGTCCAGCAGCACGAGCACCGCGCCCGCAAGGCGGCCGTCCTCCATAGCCGGGTTGGCCATGAGCTGGTAGATGCGGCCGTCGAGCGTCAGGGTGCGCAGGTCATGCTCGCCCGACAGAGCGCGCTGCACGGCCTCCCGGAAGTCCTCGCTGCGGTTCACGGCCAGCACGGACTGCTTTTCGACATTTTCGATCTGCAGCAGGCGGCGCGCGCTCGGATTGCAGAACAGCAGGTTCGTCCGGGCGTCGACGATGAGCAGGCCTTCGTTCATGTGCTCCGTGATGGCGGTGAACTCCGTCTGGCGGCGGCGCAGCTCGTCCATCTGCGCGGCGATCTGCCGGTTCTGGGCGGAAATTTTCTCCAGCAGGGGGGAAAGCTCGTCATAGGCCTCCGCCTGCTCCGGATGCTCCAGGTCGAGAGCATTCAGCGGGCGGACGATGCGCTTCGACAGACGATAGGACAGCAGCCACGCCAGCGCAATGGCGACAAGCACGGCCGCAACGGCCGGGCGCAGCATGCGCAGCAGGATGCCGAGCACGGAATCACGCGTTCCGGCCAGCCGGAGCACCGTGCCGTCCTGCAGGCGGCAGGCATAGTAGAACGTCTTCTGGGACAGCGTCGCGGAATAGCGCTCGCTCTCACCCGCGCCGTAGCGCAGGGCATCAGCCACCTCGGTGCGCGCGGCATGGTTCTCCATCTGCGCGGGGGCAGCCTCGTTGTCATAGCGGACGATGCCGTCGGCGCCGATCCAGGTGATGCGGATCTGCGAGATCTTATCCTGCTCCAGCGAGCGCAGGTAGTCCTCCTCCGCAAGGCCGCCGTTGATGGCATGGGCCATGGAGAGGGCCTCGCTCTTCAGCTCCGAGCGGTACTGCACGGCATAGTCGTTATAAAACACGACGGACAGCAGCGCCACGCTCAGCAGGAGCACGACGAGGGCCACCAGAAAAATGGACCGGAAAATTCGTTTTGTCATACCGCAGTCTCCCGCAGGCGGTAGCCCACGCCGCGGACCGTCTCGATCTGGCCGCCTGCTGCGCCGAGCTTCTGGCGCAGGGAGCGGATATGGACGTCCACGGTGCGGCTCTCGCCGTCAAATTCATAGCCCCAGATGCTGGAAAGCAGCCGGTCACGCGTAAAGACCTGCATCGGATGCTCGAGCATCAGGTGCAGCAGCTCGTATTCCTTCAGCGTGAGCGTCAGCTCCTCGCCGCAGGCGCGCATGGTGTGCGTGGCAATGTCGCACTCGATGTCCCCGCAGCGCAGCGTCTCGCGGCGCTCGCGGCCGAACTCCGCCCGGCGCAGCAGAGCGCGCACGCGGGAGATCAGCTCCATCATGCCGAACGGCTTGGTGAGATAATCGTCCGCGCCGCCGTCCAGCCCGATGACCTTGTCATATTCGCTGCTGCGCGCAGTGAGCATCATGACGGGCAGGTGCTCCGTGCGCGGGCTGGCGCGCAGCCGGCGCAGGATGGAAAGCCCGTCCTCCTCCGGCAGCATGATGTCCAGGATCAGCAGCTCCGGCAGAGCGCGCTCCATGGCGTCATAAAACTCCGAGGGCGCGGCGAAGCCCGTGGCCTCCAGCCCGGTGCTGCAGAGCGTGTAGACGACAAGCTCGCGAATGGCGCTGTCGTCCTCCAGCAAATAGATCATAAAAAGTTCCCCTTACTCTCCGGCATGTGCGCCGGTGATGGAATATTCGACCCACTCTGCCACATTCACGGCATGGTCGCCGATGCGCTCGAGATACTTTGCGATCATCAAAAGATCGAGGCACTCGCCGCTCAGATCCGGGTGCTCGGTGATCTGACCGACCAGCTCGTTTTTCACGGTGTCGAACAGGCCGTCGACGATGTCGTCCTCCTTCTGGACGGCACGGGCCTTGCCGAGATCCTTGCGGACGAAGGAGTCGACGCTGTCCGTGACCATGCGGCTGGCGGCGCGGGCCATTTCATAGATGTGCGTGCCCGACTTGAGCTGCTCATCCTCGATGTAGCCGGTGATGCCCGCGATGTCCGAGGCCTGGTCGCCGATGCGCTCCAGGTCGGAGATCATTTTCAGGGCCGAGGAGATCGTGCGCAGGTCGCGCGCAACGGGCTGCTGCTGCAGCAGGAGCTTCATGCACAGGCTCTCGATCTCGCGCTCCTTGTGGTCGATCTCGCGCTCCAGCGCGGCCGCCTTTTCGGCGCTTTGCTTGTCCGTTTCATTTTTCAGCGTGTGCATGGAGGCGGAGATCGCGTCCTCGCACAGCGCACCCATTTCAATGAGCTTTCGATTGAGCAGCTCCAGCTGCTCGTCAAACCGGATCCGCATCAGCCAAACCTCCCCGTGATGTAATCTTCGGTGCGACGGTCCTGCGGCATGGAGAAGATCTTCTCCGTCGGGCCGAACTCGACCATATCGCCCAGCAGGAAAAACGCCGTTTTGTCCGAGATGCGGGCGGCCTGCTGCATATTGTGCGTGACCATAACAATAGTATAATCCTTTTTCAGCTCCATGGCAAGCTCCTCAATGCGCGAAGTGGAGATCGGGTCGAGAGCGCTCGTCGGCTCGTCCATCAGCAGGACCTCCGGCTCCACGGCAAGCGCACGCGCGATGCACAGGCGCTGCTGCTGGCCGCCGGACATGCCGAGGGCGCTCTTTTTCAGGCGGTCCTTGACCTCGTCCCAGATCGCCGCGCCGCGCAGCGATTTTTCGACGATCTCGTCGAGCTTCACGCGGGAGCGGACGCCGTGGGTGCGCGGGCCATAGGCCACGTTGTCATAAATGCTCATGGGGAAGGGATTCGGCTTCTGGAAGACCATGCCGACGCGCTTGCGCAGCAGGTTCACGTCCATTTTGCGGGAGAAAATATCCTCGCCGTCCAGCGTGACGGTGCCCTCGATGCGGCAGCCCTCCACGAGGTCGTTCATGCGGTTGAGAGACTTGAGCAGCGTCGACTTGCCGCAGCCGGACGGGCCGATGAAGGCCGTGATCTCATTGGCGGGCAGGCGGAGGTTGATGTCCTTCAGCGCCTGAAAGCTGCCATACCAGAGATTGAGGTGCTCGATTACGATCTTATCCTGTTCCATATGGGAACTCCTTCCTGTTGCGCTCACTGCGTGCGCCGGGCAATTCGCTTTGCCGCGGCGCCGGACAGCGCGTTGATGCCGATGACCATGACCAGCAGCACGACGGCCGTGGCATAGGCCTCGCTGCGGTGCAGGCCCTCGTTGAGCAGGCAGTACATGTGCACCGCCAGCGTGCGGCCGGATTCCATGACGCCGCCCGCGACGCCGCTGAACGTACCTGCCGTAAAGATGAGGGCGGCCGTCTCGCCGACGATGCGGCCGATGGCCAGAATGATGCCGGAGAAGATGCCGGGCACGGCGGACGGCAGCACGATGCGGAACACCGTGCGCAGCTTGCCCGCGCCGAGGCCGAAGCTGCCCTCGCGGAACGAATCGGGCACGGCCTTCAGGGCCTCCTCCGTCGTGCGGAGGATGGTCGGCAGGACCATGATGGCCAGCGTGAGCGCGCCTGCCAGCATGGATTTGTCCATGTTCAGGGCGATGACGAACATCAGGTAGCCGAACAGGCCATAGACGATGGACGGGATGCCCGAGAGGGTCTCTGCCGTAAGGCGGACGACCTTGACGAGCTTATTGCCGCGCTTGGCATACTCCACGAGGTAGATGGCAGCGCCGATGCCGAACGGGACGGACAGCAGCAGAGACAGCACGACCATGAGGAGCGTATTGATGATAGCGGGCGTCATGGAGCAGTTGTCCGACGTATAATGCCAGGCAAACAGGCCCGGCTTCAGGTTCGGCACGCCCATAATGAGGATATAGGCCAGCAGCGCGGCGAGAATGGCGAAGGTGATCACGGCAGAGGCCGTGACGGCGATGCGCTGGACAAGCGACATCGGATGGCGGCGGTAGGACGCGCGGCTCGTGCGCCCGGCGCTCGGTTTCGAACGTTCCGTTTTTTTCATGTTGTGTCAGCCTTTCGTTTCACGGCGGAGAAGCACAGATTGATGATCAGGATGAACACGAACAGCACCACGCCGCAGGCGATGAGGGCCTCGCGGTGCAGGTCCGTGGCGTAGCCCATCTCCAGCACGATATTGGCCGTCAGGGTGCGCACGCCGCTTAGCAGGCTCTTGGGCAGGATGGGCTGGTTGCCCGCGATCATCACGACGGCCATGGTCTCGCCGATGGCGCGGCCGACGCCGAGGATGATGCCCGCGAGGATGCCGGAGCGCGCGGCGGGGAACACGGCGGAGAACACGCTGCGCTCATGCGTTGCGCCCAGCGCGAGCGAGCCTTCGTAATAGCTCTCCGGCACGGCGCGCAGCGACGATTCCGAGACGCTGATGATGGTCGGCAGGATCATGATGCCGAGCATGATGGAAGCCGTGACGATGCTCTTGCCGCTGCCGAACATGGCCTGCAGGGCCGGGACAAGCACGACAAGGCCGAAGAAGCCATAGACGATGGACGGGATGCCGGCCAGCAGATCGACGGCGGGCTTCAGCACGCTGTAGAGGCGCTTCGGGCAGAAGCGCGCCAGATACAGCGCGCACAGCAGGCCCAGCGGGACGCCGATGAGGATCGCGCCGCCCGTGACGAGGATGCTGGCGATGATCATGGGGAAGATGCCGTAGAGGTTCTGATTCGGCGCCCAGGTCATGCCGAACAGGAATTTGCCGAGGCCGATCTTATGCATGGTTGGGATGCCGTTGGCAAACAGGAAAATGCAGATGAGCGCCACGGCAAGGATGGAGATGCAGGCCGTCAGCAGGAAGACGACCTTCATGGTCCCTTCCCGAATGGCGTGGAGATTGTGTTTCATAGTTCCTCCTGAAAGAAGACAGGATCGTGGGAAAGTGGAAAATGCAGGGCTCTCAGATTGGTCATTGCGGGGAGGCCAACGGGCCGACGCGGCAGTTGCTTGCAGTTGGCACAGAGTGCCGTCTAAATGGTGCGCACCGATTGCGTCTGTAGCGGCGCTCCCTGAGCGCCTATGGCAGTTGCAGGTATTGCAGCAGTGATTCGGCGGCGCAAGGCTATCAGAATTGTCATTGCGAGGGCGCTTTGCGCCCGTGGCAATCTCGGGAAGGCAGTTACGATTTCGCCGAGAGTACCCTGTTATCCGGCTGTGTACCGCGAGATTGCACCCCAAGGGCACTTCCTCGCGCTTCGCGCTCAGGGCGCCACGTCGGCCGTCGGCCTCCTCGCAATGACAAACTTGGGGGCATTACGCCACTGAATTTGTACCGCAATCATTGCCGGCCTGCAAGGCGCTCACTACCCGCAAGGGGCACGCCGCATCCGTAAGGCGGCAAAGCCGCCAACGGCTGCGCAGTGAGCGCCGCTACAGACGCAATTGGTTTGTACGGTTTTATCGGCAGCCTGTACGAACTGCAACTGCCTGCACGAGATTGCCACGTCGGCTGCGCCTCCTCGCAATGACAAACCTTTGGTTTTCACCATTTTAACGATAGCCTGTTCGGGTCGGCAGCGTTGCGCCGGGCCCGGCTGTCCGCTCCCCTACAACGCGCATCGATGGCTGCCTGCGCAACACGCAGGCAGCGGAAGCCGGGCTCCCGCTGTGCGTTTCCTTTTGGAATTCCTTACTTCACGGCACTCCAGTCGGTGACTTCGCCGGTGAAGATCTGGCGGATATGCTCGAGGCTCAGGTTATCGACGGTGCTGTCGTTGTTCACGACCACTGCGATGCCGTCCATGCAGATCGTGGTGACTTCCAGACCCTGCTCCTTCTCGCTGTCCTTGACATCGCGGGAGGCCATGCCGATGTCGCACAGGCCCTCGATGGCGGAGGTCATGCCGGTGGAGGAGTCGGACTGCTGGACCTTGACGGTCACGCCGCTGTTGAGCGCCATATAGGCCTCAGCGAGCTTTTCCATGACCGGGGTGACGGAGGAGGAACCCTCGATGACGACGGTGCCGGTCGGATTACTGGAGGTGAAGGCGCCGGTGGAGCCGGTGGAGACGCAGCCCTTATCGGTGACGACCTGTTGGCCCTCGTCGCTCTGGATAAAGGCGATGAAATCCTTCGCAGCGTCGCTCAGGTCGCCCTTCGTGGCGATGTTGAACGGGCGGCAGATGGGGTAGGTGCCGTTCTTGACGTTGTCGGCCGTGGCCTCGACGCCGTCGACCTTCACGGCCTTGACGGAGCTGTCGAGGGAGCCGAGGGAGATGTAGCCGATGGCAGCCTTGTTGCCGGCGACGGTCTGCATGACGACTGCGGTGGAGCTGCTGATCTCGGCGGTGACGACGGTCTTGTCGACCTTGTCGACCTCGACGCCGGTCAGCTCGACGAACGCGCCGCGGGTGCCGGAGCCTTCCTCACGGGAGATGACAGCGATGGCATCGCTGCCGCCGTTGCCGCCGCAGGCGGCGAAGCCCAGCGCCATGGCGCCGATAATGCTGATGGCAAGAATTGCTTTGAAGATCTTTTTCATAACTCAAAACTCCTTTTGATTGTTTCCTTTGATTTCGGATCACGCGCTTATCATACCGGCTCGCTGTAAAGCCTGACACCGTGAAGATGTTAAATCCGCGTAAAATCATGGACTTCTTAACACAAAATACACTTGACGGGAGCGGCAAACTCCGCTACAATACCATCGTAACCGAATATCGACAGTTCGAGACCATCCTGTCGTAAAATAAAACTATGGACAGCTGCGCAGCGTCCAAGCTGCGCCTTTTTTGTCCCGGAATGGAGAAAACATGAAATCAAAACAGATCCGTATGATCACGCACGGCGCGATCCTGGCCGCGCTCTATGTGGCCCTGACCTACCTGCAGAATTGGCTGCTGCCCGGCACAACGTCGGCCGCCATTCAGTTCCGCGCGTCGGAGGCGCTGTGCATTTTTGCCCTGTTCACTCCGGCAGCCATCCCCGGCCTGACGGTCGGCTGTCTGCTGTTCAACATTTCCAACGCGGGCGCGCTGCCGCTGGACTGGCTCGTCGGCACCCGCGCGACGCTGCTGGCCACAACGTGCATGTATCTGCTGCGCCGCGCCACGCTCTGGCGCATCCCGCTGCCCGCGCTGCTCATGCCCGCGGTCTGGAACGCCGTGCTCGTCGGCTGGGAGCTGACGTATTACATCGGCGAGATCCCGTTCTGGCTCAACGCGGTCTACGTTGCGGCCGGTGAGGCCGCCGTCCTGCTCGTGCTCGGCACGGCGCTGTATTTTGCCCTTGGCTCCCGCCGCCTGCAGGAGCGCCTGTTCCCGCAGGGCGTTTGAGAATTCCTCCCCGTCCGCCGCGTGTTCGGTTACCACGCTCCGGAGGGGGAGTTTTTTTCGCCATCGGCCATTGCAGGGGAGTGGACAGCCGGTCCCGGCTCCGCACCGGCAACCGGCGCAGGTTGACGATAAAACAGTAATGGCTCCCGACTTGTCATTGCGAGGCCCCGAAGGGGCCGTGGCAATCTCGGGAAGGCAGCTGCGATTTCGCCGATGGCTTTCCCACATTCCGACCGGGTACTGCGAGATTGCACCCCAAGGGCACTTCCTCGCGCTTCGCGCTCAGGGCGCCACGTCGGCCTTCGGCCTCCTCGCAATGACAAATCCGGTGGCCTTGCGCCACAAAAAAAAACTGCCGCAGGAGCAAACCCCTGCGGCAGTATTTTTCCGGATTCAGATGACCTGATAGCCCTGATCCTCGACGGTCTTCTTCAGGAGCGCGTCGTCGACCGGTGCGGACAGCGTCAGGACGGCCGTGCCGCTGACATGACTGACCTCGGCCTTTTCGACGCCCGGCAGGGCCTCGAGGCACTTCTTCACGCGGGCCTCGCAGTGGCCGCACATCATACCTTCGATCTTCATCGTCTTTTCCATGGATGTTTCCTCCTTGTTTTCCTTATGATCTTCAGCCGTTTTTGCAACGGTCTGCTTTGCATGGTTCTTCCGCTTGTGGTCGTGCTTCGTGCTGCGGATGCGGAACAGGTTCAGGCGCAGGGCGTTCGTCACGACGCAGAAGCTCGAAAGGCTCATCGCCGCCGCGCCGAACATCGGGTTCATCTCCCAGCCGAGCAGGTGGATCCATGCACCGGCAGCAAGCGGAATACCGATGACGTTGTAGAAAAATGCCCAGAACAGGTTCTCGTGGATATTGCGCAGCGTGGCGCGGCTCAGGCGGATGGCAGCCGGGACGTCGAGCAGGCGGCTCTTCATGAGCACAACGTCCGCCGCGTCGATGGCGACGTCTGTGCCTGCGCCGATGGCGATGCCGGTGTCCGCGCGCGTCAGGGCGGGGGCGTCGTTGATGCCGTCGCCGACCATGGCGACCTTGCCCTGCTCCTTCAGGCGGCGGATCACGGCCTCCTTGCCGTCCGGCAGGACGCCAGCGATGACCTCGTCCACACCGGCCTGCGCGCCGATGGCCTTTGCCGTGCGCTCGTTATCGCCCGTCAGCATGACGACGCGGATGCCCATGCCCTGCAGCTCCCGGACGGCCTGCGGGCTATCCGGCTTGATGACGTCCGCCACAGCGATCACACCGAGCAGCTTGCCGCTGCGGCAGAAGAACAGCGGCGTCTTGCCCTGCTCCGCCAGCCGGACGGCGCGGTCCTGCATCTCCTGCGGAATGCTGACAAGGCTCTGCGCAAAGGCAAGGCTGCCGCCCGCAAGCTTCTGCCCATCCAGCTCGGCCGTCAGGCCGTTGCCGGGCAGCGCGCGGAAATTCGTAACCTCCGGCGCGTCCATTCCGGCCGCGCGGCGCACCACGGCACGGGCCAGCGGATGCTCGCTGCGCTGTTCGAGCGCATTGGCCAGCCGCAGCAGCTCGTCCTCCGTCACGCCCGGCGCAGGCAGCAGGTCCGTGACCTCCGGCTCGCCCTGCGTGATGGTGCCGGTCTTATCCAGCGTGACGATCTCGACGCGCCCGGCCGATTCCAGCGAAGCGGCCGTTTTGAACAGGATGCCATGCTTTGCGCCAACGCCGTTGCCGACCATGATGGCCACCGGCGTGGCAAGGCCGAGGGCGCACGGGCAGCTGATGACGAGCACGGAAATGGCGCGCGCCAGCGCATAGCCCACGGTCTGGCCGACAAGCATCCAGATAACAAACGTGACAAGCGCAATGCTGATGACGGCCGGGACGAACACACCGGAGACGCGGTCGGCCACCTTCGCAATGGGGGCCTTTGTTGCGGCTGCGTCGCTGACCATGCGAATGATCTGCGAGAGCGTCGTATCCTCGCCGACACGCGAGGCGCGGCAGCGCAGGAAGCCGGACTGGTTCAGCGTGGCAGCAGAGACGGCGTCGCCCGCAGCCTTATCCACAGGGATGCTCTCGCCGGTCAGCGCGGCCTCGTTCACGGCGCTGCTGCCCTCCTCGACGACACCGTCCACCGGGATGGTCTCGCCGGGGCGGACGACAAAAATGTCGCCGGTGCGCACCTGCTCGATGGGGACGAGCGTCTCCTTACCGAAACGGACGACAGTCGCCGTCTTCGGGGCGAGCTTCATGAGGCTCTTGAGGGCGTCTGTCGTCTTGCCCTTTGAGCGGGCCTCGAGCATTTTGCCGACGGTGATGAGCGTGAGGATCATGGCGGCGGATTCAAAATAGAACTCGTCCATATAGTGCATGACCAGCCCGGCATCGCCGTGCAGCTGCGCGGCCGTCATGGCAAACAGCGCATAGGTGCTGTAACCGAAGGCAGCGGCGGAACCGAGGGCCACAAGCGTATCCATATTCGGCGCGCGGTGCAGTAGGCTGCGGAAGCCGCTGATGAAAAAGCGCTGGTTGATGACCATGATGATGATCGTCAGCAGCATCTCGGTAAGGCCCATGGCGACATGGTTGCCCGCCAGGAAGCCCGGCAGCGGCCAGCCCCACATCATGTGGCCCATGGAGAGGTACATCAGCACAAGCAGGAAGCCGACCGAGGCGATGAGGCGGCGCTTCAGCTTCGGTGTTTCACGGTCCTCCAGCGCCTCGAGCGCCTCGGATGGCCGGGCGGCCGACGGCTCCGCGCCCTTGCGCTTTGCGCCATAGCCCGCCTCCGTCACGGCGGCGACAATGGCGGCTTCGTCTGCCGTTCCCTCAACGGCCATGGAGTTCGTCAGCAGGCTCACACTGCACGACGTCACACCCGGCACCTTGGAGACTGCTTTTTCCACGCGGGCACTGCAGGCCGCGCAGCTCATTCCGGTCACTTGATATTGTTCCATCGTTCCCATCCTTTCCGATGAATTTCCGGGATCGCTTCACTTCATGAGCTTCTGCATGGTGCGCACAAGCTCGTCGATCACCTCGTCGTTCCCGGCGCGGATATTTTCCGCCACACAGGTGCGGATATGGTCGGCAAGCAGCTCCTTGCAGAAGGCGTTCACCGCCGCGTTGGCGGCAGCCGCCTGCGTCAGGATGTCGGGGCAGTAGGCGTTTTTCTCCAGCATGCCCTTCAGACCGCGGATCTGGCCCTCGATCCGGTTCAGCCGGTTCATCAGGCTCTTGTATTCTTCGTCCGTGCGGACCTTGGTCTTCTGGCAGCAGCATTCTTCCATGACGTTCACCTCGTTCTTTCAAATACCCTATTGGGGTATCTTGATTATATACCCCTGCAGGGTATTCTGTCAAGATGGAGCGCAGAACTTTTTTCAGTTTTTCCGTTTTTGCGCGTAAAAAACCGCCGGCAAGGCCGGCGGTTCGGGATCGGGTGCGATTTGTGGCTGCTGTGATATGTGGGTCTCGAATCACAGGTTCCCATGCCGCAAATATCGGCAGCCTCTATGGCGCTCAGGGAGCGCCGCTACAGGCAATTAGGGAAAGCGTTTTCCATTTTAACGATGACCGGTACAAATCGTTAGTGCTCAGTATTCACATTCTCCTCCGCCAGCAGGGCGGCGATGGCGGGTGGGACATAGCTTGAGACATCCTGCCCGTAGTGGCGCAGCTCCTTGACCATGGAGGACGACACGGCGACGTTATCCGCGCGGAAGTAGACATATTCCAGCGACGGATCGATGAGCTTGTTGACCTCGGCGATGTTTTCCTCGTAGTTGTAGTCCATGTTGTTGCGCAGGCCGCGGACCATATAGCCGATGCCGTGATGCTTCGTATACTCGGCGATGAGGCCGTCGTAGATGCTGACCTCGCAGTTACGGATGCCGCTGTCCGCAAGCGCGCGCTCCATGGCCTCCTGCATGCGGCGGCAGTCAAAGGCGCGCCGCTTCTCAGAATTGACGGCCATGACGATATAGACCCGGTCAAAAATGGCCGAAGCCTTGCGCACGATGTCCATATGACCGTTGGTAAACGGGTCGAACGACCCGGGATAGACCGCTTTTTTCTCCATGCGTGTTCCCTCTTTTGCAGATGTCGCGCCGGAAAGCCCGGCACGGTAATTGTAGCGGAACGGCCCGCAAATTGCAATAGGAAAAAGCAGCCGCCCGAAAAACAGGCGGCTGCATGAGAAAACGCATTATTCGCGGCGAAGGGCCTCGATGGGGTTGAGCTTCGACGCCTTCACGGCCGGGACGAGGCCGAAGATCAGGCCGATGAGGACGGAGAACACCACCGCCACGAGAATGGCGGGGG
>ENA-OQEY01000711-OQEY01000711.1-human-gut-metagenome-genome-assembly--contig:-NODE-711-length-18405-cov-12.599847_pt1 | contig 18405 bp, 20 predicted proteins | sample MGYA00242801_ERZ504647 | MGnify/ENA primary metagenome ERZ504647 (study PRJEB26092, sample SAMD00036204) | human gut metagenome | host: Homo sapiens | study: EMG produced TPA metagenomics assembly of... | reverse complement strand
TACCTGTTGCCTGATGACCGTTTGCAACATGCTCGTACATGGCTGCATAGGTGAGGTCATCCACCATGACAGCCTCTTCCCCGAAAACTTCATGGACGGCTGGATGGTAAACCATACACTGACTCAGACGGGCATTCCTTCCATTCGCCGGATGAGCGAGGAGGAATATCGGACAAGCAGGAACATGTCCGTTGACCTGCTCAGAAAGCGGAAAGAGAAATTGTGCCAAATGCAGCCGGACAAGAAACAATTGCCATATAAACATGGCAGAATTTACAAACAATAAACCGAATGATGTATGAAACTGAATGTTAGCAATGAATTGAAATCCCGCCTGATGCATGCGGCGGAAAACGGAAGTGTGATAGCCAAAGACATCCTTTTGGAAGTAAAAAAGAACGTACCGGTGGAAGAGATCATACGCGGTACCTACAACTGCTTCTCCACCAAGCGCAAGCGGACGGAAGCGGGTACATTCAAGAAAATCCGGATCGTGTTCACGGCCTGCAGCAAGGATCTGGCCCATCCCAGTTTCCCGGACCGGAACAACCCGCAGGCACCCTGGTTCCCGGAGAACCGGACAGTTCTGGAACCCTCCACGTTTGTTGAACTGTTCAAGAACCTGCCCAAGTACTCACCCTACGAAATCAATTATTTCTGTAGCGCCCTCTCATTGGACAGCAAAGTCACGGTCAGGCTGCATGAAAGCATGAACGACTTCATGGAAGCCTATCTGGAAAGCAACTACAGCCCCATCGCCGACAGTGACACATCCAGCCTGCACAGTTCCTGTATGAGGTATGAGGACAAGGCACGCAACGCCGCTGACTTCTATACCAACTTCGCCGGCGCTAAAATCCTTGTGGCAAGGGACGAGAGCAACAACATACTCGGACGGGCTGTCGTATGGAACGAGGTAATATTGTGGAAATCAATAAACACACCGATTGCCGCCTCCCTGCTGGACCGCATCTATTCCTCACACGCATTCGTCGCCGAACTGATCCGCAAGCAGGCGCAGGAGGCAGGCATCCTGTTGCGACGCAGATACAACGATTATACACATACAACGGATTTCACCGTACTGAATCCCATTGAGGGGCAGGAATGGGCGGTCGGAGACAATATACAGGTTTCATTGACGGTGAAAGTGCCCGCCTGCAGGTAGCACAAGAAAGGGGTGCCTTACCTCGACACGTTCTACAGTCTTCATCTGACGGAAGGCAATCTGGAACTGAGAAATACGGAGGGCGACACGAGCATAGCCTCCTGCCGGAGCACGGAAGGGTGCGCAAACAGGAGAAAATATGTATGTCCCAAATGCGGAAAGATACATCCCTTTCCGGATATGGCATTCTGCAAGAATTGTCAGGACATGTTCTATATATCCACCGTATTCGGAAAAGTATTGAAAGGCACGTCGGTGGAATACAAGGGAAAGAAATATCCGTCCTTCCTCTTCAAGAAGGGACGTCCCGTACCGGAGTTCAGACGGTACCTGCAAGTCGAAAAGTTGTTCATCTCCTAAAAAGTCAGTATCATGGAAAAATTAATGGCTCTTTACAACATCTCCTCCCCCTCCGGTAAGGAGGGGAAGATAGCCGGGTTCATCATCGGGGAACTCAGGCGGATGGGGATTCCTTTCCGGCAAGACCGGCACGGAAACATCTATGCGGTCAAAGGCAACCGGGAAAGCTACCCCTGTGTCGTGGCGCACATGGACGAGGTACACCGGCGCAAGACAGGCTCCTATGCGGCCCATCTTGTGGCGGACTCGATGATTGTCGGTTATGATCACAAGCGTAAACGGATGACCGGAATCGGCGCGGATGACAAGAACGGCATCTGGATCTGCCTGAAATGCCTGGAGGATTTCAAGGCGGTGAAATGCGCCTTCTTCGTACAGGAGGAGGTAGGATGCATAGGCAGCGGCCATGCCGATATGTCCTTCTTTTCCGATTGCCGTTTCGTCATCCAGTGTGACCGGAAAGGGAACGGGGATATGGTAACACAAATCAACGGAATGAAGCTCTGCTCCAATGACTTCATTTCAGCTATAGATTTCCGGAGGTACGGTTACAAGCCTGCACAGGGGCTAGCTACGGATGTGGCGGCATTGAAAAGGAACGGGCTGGAAGTATCCTGCGTCAATCTCTCCTGCGGATATTATGAACCTCATACGGACAACGAGTACACCGTCCTGGCGGATCTTTGCAAGTGCTACAGGTTTGTCCGGCACATCATCTGTTGCCATAAGGAAACCAGCACGCATATACCGGAAACGGAAAGAAAACCCTTCCCCGGATATTATGAACTGTTCGGACCGGCCGGATATAGTGAAAAGGATTATATCCGTCTGTCAGAAGAGTATAGATCTGAATTTACTAAAACAAGCAAGACAAGCCATAAGAACAAATTGTAATTTATCAACTTTAAAAACAAAAAATATGGAAGCAACAGTCATGCCGGCCACTGCACCGGTACAGAAACAGCAGGGACTCAACCAGGTAGTCATCAACAAGGTACGGCAAATGATAGAAGGCAGGCAGAGGAATGTCATGGACACCATCAACCGTCTGCTCAGTGAGGGACGGATCGCGCAGGATTTTATCGCTCCCATCGGGGTAAGCCAACGTAGCAAGGAACGCCCCGTTATCTCTTTCAAAGCGGAAGGAAAGGTACAGATGGCAATGCCCGAAGGGAACTTCAACCTGCACGGCAACGCCATAAGCCAGATTTCGGAGAAGATGGGCATTCCCGCCAAATACCTGCGCGAGCTTTCCGCCGGAGATGCCTGGCAGAAACAGTTGTGCGCCACCATCCTGAACGAACATTCGGGATGGACCGAGCGCACACGGGTACTGATACGTGCGGTGGGCATGGAGGTCCGGGGCGTGTTGTCGGACTCCTACCGCCGGCTCAACTCGGTGGACATCCTGACCGCTTTCATCCGTGAGGCGGGAGGACAGGGGGCGGTCGTGTCCGATGCCTATATGAACGATACGAAAGTATGGTGCGAAACGATCCTGCCCACTCCGATAGAGATACCCACCCGTAAGAACGGGACGGTCATCATCTTCGCAGGAGCACGCTTCTCCACATCCGACTATGGCAACGGCTCGGTGGACATGCGGTCGTTCCTGCTCAACGGGGCGTGCCTGAACGGGATGGTCCGGGAATCCGTCATGCGGCAGGTGCACCTTGGAGGCAGACTGCCGGACTCCCTGTCCCTTTCCCAAAAGACCTATGAACTGGACACGCAGACCACCGTATCGGCAGTTTCCGACCTGACCAAAGGGCTGTACAGCAAAGACACCATCATGCAGAAGGCCATCGAAATTCAAGGCGCATCGGAAATTGACGTGGATTTTGACAAGGAACTGAAGAATCTGGTGCAGAAAGGAGCCTTGTTGAAAAACGAAGGATGCGAGGTCGAGAAGCTGCTGATGAACAACAATCCTGACGACGGAGTGACAGGCGGGGCCACGCTCTGGAAACTGACACAGGGAATCACCGCCTTTGCAAGGGAACAGCAGCCGGAACGCTGCCGGGAGCTGCACGAAATATCGGGGCAGTTGATGAACCGGGTAAAGGTAAATTAAGAGTGGCTAAGACAAAAGCCGTGAACGGTGATGACCAGCATCCGTTCACGGCTTTGCATAATTTCAATCTAAGGTATATAGAACAGTTCAAACTCCTCTTTTCTTCTCCTCTCTATGCTTGGAATGACTTTCCCCCGATAACAACGGAACGATATATATTCCTTATAAATATCCCGGTCGCCACTTTCCAGTTTTTGAATCAGTCTGCTTTTGGGTATCTTCCCGTTCCCAATCAGACGGTAACAGCCCACATTAAAGCCTAACAAACTTAAAAGCAGCGAGTCTTTTCCATATTTACGGAATACCTTCAGGCACCGTTCAAGGTCGCATCTCAAAAGTGAGTCCGCCTGTGCCTCGCTCAGGTTCTCGGTCAGCTTCTCATGGGGGAGCAGGCGGTGCCCAAAACCGATGTAAGGCATTTTCCCCCGATGCCAGCCTTCCCACCGTTTGATGTTGGAAACCGCCTTTTCCAGCATGGAGGGCGGATCTTCGGCACGAACATTCAAAGTGAACGGCAGTACCATCAGAATAAACATAAGTTTCCTCATTCCGTTCAATTCCTTACCTCCACATCCAACGTGCAATACGTATGTCCATCCCCGTAGCTCCACCTTCTTCCCGTTACGGTCACCACACTTTCCGCCAGGTATTCCGCGAGGGACTGCCGTTCCGTTTCCGCATTCTTTTCAAAGCAGTGACAGGCCGGTGTCGTTTCCAACAGGTTGCGGGAGGACTTGTCGAGCCGTACCGCGTCAATTTCGAGCCGGTCCCCCATATTGGGAATCCGGTCGGCCGATTCTGACAGCTGTACCTCATGGGCCATTCCCGGTATGTACAAATACAGGTATGTCATGGTTGTACCTCCTTTCCATGCGTATCATCCTTTTCAGCCGGAGGGGTGTCATCCGCGTTGAAGTCATAACTCAACCTCTGCAAATTCCCCCAGTTATCCTCAAAATAAAGGTCGATGGTCTGTGACGCATCCGCACTCTGCGAGGTATAGTACAACCGGAACCTCAGTTCATTTAACAGGTAGCGGTCATTGGGTTTCAACACCGTACCGTCCTCCATCTTTAAGCTGCCTTTACCGTCCGGTTGGAAATATCTCAATGTATAGACTGTTCCGGAGAAATTTCCCTCCGCTTTAATTTCCAGACGGATTTCCACCGTCTCACCATCAGCGATCTTACCGACTACCGGTATCGACTCCACCGTAAACGGGTATTCCTGCTGAACGTCCAGTTCGCTGTCACAAGAAGCAAGAGAAAGACAGGAAACTGCCAGGCAGCATATAAACGTCATAAAGTCAACGATTTTTCTTTTCATGGGTATATGGGTTTAAAAATTAGAGAATGTATTTGATACCGATTCCATACTGGAAGTGGGCATGCGTGGAAGCGCTGCCCCAAAGGATGCGTTCACGAAGCCGGAGCAGCAGCACTAAACGGTCAGACAGGTAGGTCTCTGCCTCCAACGTTATCGCACCACCATAGATAAAGGATTCGCATTGTCCCAGCGTGGCACCGTCATACAGCAGTCTTTTCCCCCCGTTCACCGATTCATAGCCCAGCATCGCCGAACCGCCAATGCTTAAGAATACCGTTTTATTAGGGGAGGAAAAGATATTATAATAATATCCGCCTTCACCGGTATATTGCACTAAAGGGATAGAACCGTCACGATAAGGCGTATTGCGCTTCAGTACCTCGCCGCCCAGCACCCACTGGTTTCTCTTTTTTGCATAAGTGGAAACCGCCAGCCCGAAAGAGAAACCGGCATCCGGCTTATTCGCCTTGCAGTAAAAGCCGTCCGTCATTCCTGCCGTGAGACTGACGCCCTTCATTTTTGGAAGACGGCGTTGTGCTCCCGCCTGCCCTGCCAGAAGTACCAGCAGCGCAAAGGTGATATATAAATACCTCTTCATCGCACTTGCAGCTCATTGATAGTTTCCGCACGCACCAGATCCTCGTTGTCCACCTCAAAGATCTGATGACGGCCGCCTTGTTTCTCATACATTTCCACTACCAGTTTCTTATCGTCGGGAATGGTGAACTTGGGCAGGGCAAACACGGTACGCTCGTCCTTCTTTCCCTCCACACGAGTGACATAGTTGAACGCACGCAGAGGATAAATCACCTGTTCCTGCATGGCGGTACGCCTCACTATCTTCTTGTCCACTATCTTGAAAGTCACGAAATCCACGTCAAACGGCACATGGGTGGCATTTCTCACCTCGGTATGGAAATAGAGCAGGTCTCCATGCGTATAAAGTCCTTTGAGCAGGAACCGTACCCCGAAGCGCTTGCAGCCGATGTGTTTGATCCAGTGCTTGTCCTGCTTGTGTATGGATTTCATGATCAAACGTACCAGACGCGGTGACTCACTGCCCAGCTCCTGCAAATAAATTTCCATCGCGTTGTTCGGGCGGTTCACCGTCTCCCCGTCATGAATAAAATCACACATCTCCACATTAAGCAGTAACGGTTCATCGGCATACTTGACATTGAAGGTGTAAAAATTTCCGTCTTCCGTGATCACGCTCATATTCGTCTCATTACGAAAATGCTTTCTGGCCGCTTTCACACGGATCACATTTTCCGCGCCGTCCGCCTTGCCGGCAATCAGGTTGGTGGAACCGAGGTCCACATACTTGATGGGAGAGGGGAAAATCACGTGTACGGTCTTGTCGTAAGTGATTTCCAGACCATGCGGAGGTATCATCCGGCTGAAGCCTATCTTGCGGCTCAGCCCCTCGAAATAATCTCCGCCACTCTGCTGCGCGTACGCAGCCATGAAGCCCGTCAGTAGGGCAAACATCATCAGAATCTTCCTCATGTCCGATTATTGTTGGTTGTTTGTTGAATAATTGGTTTCTGTTTTCTCGTCTGTATACCGTTTCATTGTTTCGGAGAGTGAAGCAGCAGCCTGTGTCCGGCTTTCAGCGTGACCTTGACCGTGCGCATCTTCTTGGTGATGTACTGTGACACGCCCTGTATGACGCCTTTACCCAGATCCGAGGCTATCTGCGCTCCCGCGTCGGTGGAGATGCTGATGCTGCTTCCCATCGAACCGCCCATGCCCGCCGCTATTTCACGCACGGCATCATACTCCAGTGAGTTGGGTATCAATATTCCTTGCTGACCGTCCGCATCATACACTTCCAGTTCCACCGGAATGACGGTTCCTTGATATTCCACATTGGTGATGACAATATCCATGCGTTCTCCCTGGATTCGTGTTCCGCCTGTCAATACCGTTCCTTTGGGTATGAGGCGGTCGTCCACTGCCATCGCTTCCAGCAGGCGGACACGCAGGGCTTGTCCGTCCGATACGGTCTGCGTGCCGTGCACACAGGCGGCAATGGTATTACGGTCCGATACCGGTGTCCTGCCCACCGGCGTATGGAAACCGGTGTTCCTTTCTTCGGACACTCCGGCTATGAAGTCCCCGTCATTCACCGGTTGCGCCAGGGAAGATACCACTTCTTGCCGTATCCGCTTGACCGGCTTGACCGATGTCCTGTCTTTCCGGTCATCCGTAGGGATAACGGACGGTGTCTGTTTGCCGTTGTACCGGGCCGCCAGTTCGTATGACTTTTCCATCAGGGCCATTTTTTCCTCCAATGACTGTTCCTGGGACGGTTCCATGTTCTGTCTTTTTTCCAGTTCCTCGATACGCCGGAGCAGTTCCTCCTCCCGGGAGGTTTCCCGTGGCGTGTAAATGGTCGTAAGCGAGCGGTTCATGTCATGGTAGGCAGAGGTGGAGGAACGTACCGGATTATGCGTCTGTACGGTTTCCGGTACGGACGGCAGTTCAAGGTTCACTCCGCTGTCCACTGACGGTACGGTGTCTTTCCGGTCCTTGTTCCGGTTGAACAGTTCCGACATTTCTAGGAAAGTGTCTTTCCGTCCTCTCTCTTTCTTCGACAAGGCTTCCCGCTCGTAGGCGCTGACCTTGTTGCCTTCCATACGGCTCTCTTCGGGAGACGGGATCTCGGTATTGAATCCCCTCTCTTTCTCCGCCTCCGCTTTTTCCTTTTCGGTCGGACTGTATATCAACAGGACAATCCCCGCGAATATCAGGAAGAAGAGCGGATAGACGGCGAACTTCATATACCGGCGCTTCTCTTGGAGAGTCAACGGCCGGTCGCTTGGGAATCCCAGCTGTTTTTTAATCTTCTGGATATCTATTTTCATCGGATGGGGTGTTTAAATTGATTGTACTTTTTTCCGGTCGCAAGTCAAGCGACCGGACATATTCTATTTTCATCTTTCCCCCAAGCTCTCCCAAGCCGGATAGCGAGGCGAGGATGGCATGGAGGCAGGCCGTCAGAAACAAGAGGAATGCCGTGGTTGTCACGATCTTCCGTTGTTTCCTTGTCAGGCGGTGGCAGAACAGCCGGATACAGCAGTCCATACGTCTCAGGTGTTTTTTTTCTTTTCTCATCGTTCCGTGCTTCTGATATCCCTGTTCTCTAGAATGGTAAACTGTTCGATGATGAACCCATTCGGATTGTCGTCCGAACGTCCCGTATTCTGAAGTGAGCAGGTGGTGACCAAACTGCGCTCGGTCACGTTGCTCTCACGAATTATCATCTGACGGGCATACGTCCTCGCCTTGTAAGGGTAACGGGCAAAATCACACACCACGCTGTCCACATGCACCACCTGATTGATGTTGCCCGATATCAGGCGGTTGTAATATCCCTTCTCGGCAAAATCCACATAATAGTGGTAGGCGCTCTTGTCCGCCAGTTGCAGGGCACGGTCGATGTTGTGGCTGATGGCCTCTTTCTGTGGAGAGAGCGAGAAGAACAGCTCGTGAAAGCGTCTTACGTGTTCCCTCGCCTCGGCAGGACGGTTTTGCGAAAGATCCTGCGAAAGGGCCATCATCAGCGACTTACCCCCGTCCAGTACATAGATTTTCTCACGCTGCCTTTCGGCGAAGCGGTACGAGCTCCAAAGCGCGTAGCCGGTGACAAGAGTGCAGCAGCAGATAAAAACGGCCGCCATCATACGGATGCGGCGGAAGCTGCTCTCAATGTTGGTCAAAGACTTGAATTCCATTTCTCGAATGATTGGTTTGAATGAATAAACAAATATTTCCGGCAAGGCTTATTTGCCTCTCAACCGTCCTCCGATATTTCCCAATACGGCACCGCCCACTCCTGCCGCAAAGCTGCCGGTTTTCGTGGCGGTACGGTTCAGGTTGCGGCTGAAATTCCCGGCTCCTCCCGCCTGCACGATCCAGCCCGCCACCGTCGGAACGGTAAAATACCCGATAATCCCGATAAGCATAAAGATGATATAGACACTGTTCGAGTTGTCTATCGAGTAGTCAGGATTGTTCTGCAATTCCTAGATGTCGTTCTGGAGCATCAGCACCTGGAGTTTGGCGAGCAGGGTGCTGAACAGATCGCTGACCGGAAGCCACAGATAGACGGAGATATACCTCGTGAACCACTGTCCGAGTGTGGACTGGAAACCGTCCCATACGCTGAAGGCGAACGCTACCGGTCCCAGAATGGAGAGCACGACCAGAAAAAAGGTCCTCACGGTATCTATCAGCAGCGACGCCGCGGCGAATATCAGTTCCAGCAGGCTGCGGAACGTGTCACGGATCTTCTTCTCCAGGTTATACATGCCCACCTCCACGTACATACCCAGCCGGGAGGCGGTATCCACGGTTGACCAGCCTAACTCGTCTAGCTGCCGGTCGAACTCCTCGTCACTCACCAGATAGGCGGTTTCAGGATTCCGCAGCATGGCCTCCTTTTCCAGCTCCTCCTTCTGCGCCCTGTATCGCTCCATGTCCAGCGTCTGCCCCTCAAGCATCTTGTGCGTACCCTGCACAATAGGACTGAGCACGGTGTTCAGCGTGCCAAGTACCAGTGTGGGAAAAAGCAGGATACAGATGCCGATAGCGAAGGGGCGCAGCAGGGGATACACGTCTATCGGCTCGGCACGTGCCATCGACTGCCATATGCGTACGGCGACATAAAAGAGGGCGCCCAGCCCGGCAAGCCCCTTGCCCACGTCCATCATGTCCTTGCAGAGGGGGAGCATATCTTCATACAGGGTTCCCAGTATGGTATGCAGGTTGGCAAAATCTATCGTCAAAGGTACCATGGGCTACCAGTATTTGGAGGTTTCATTTCCATAGAGCCGCATCACACGTTCCATATCGTTCTTTTTCCTGGCACGGAGATAGCTCACGGCTATGTTCTTGTTAGTATAATAGCTCACCAGATTACGGTAACGGCGCATTTCGTAATAACAGTTGTCCACCACATCCATACGGTCCTTGTCGGTCATGGAGAGCGTGCTCACGTTGATGACCTGTTTGAGGTCCTGCAACACGCCGTTGCTCTCCTCCAGCAGGCGGGTGTAACCGAAGGCGATGGCGTCCAGCTCGCGGGACGAGAAGTTGTCGTCGTTCATCATCTTTTTGAAGTTCGTCACATAGATGTCGGACACATCGCCTACCATCAGGATAATGTCACGCACCTTGCGGGCGTCCTGTATCAGGTTGTTCACCGCCTTTAACTGGTCGTAGTACTTCTTGGCCTGCTCGTAGATCTTTACCGTCTCCGAAAAATTGTCGGCCGTATTGACCGCCGTCTTGGAGGTATGGGCGATGTTGTCCGACATGTTGATGATACTTTGGGCCAGATTTCCGGGATCGGTCACCACCCATTGCGCCCGGGCCATGTTCCCGCCCAGCACAAGCATTATCCCGATCAGGAATGTCCTCGCTCTCATGGGCGTTCCTCCTTCCGTACATAATCCCCGTTGGGTGAGAAAGTCAGGATATCCGTCTCCTCGTTGTAGGATACATCGATACGGTACCCCGTATTGATAAAGAGGTTGCCGTTCTCTTCCACCAACAGGTAGGTCTGCGGCCTGAGGCGGCGTGTCTTGCCACTACGGGCGAATACCGTCACCTTGTAGGCCTCTCCTTCCTTATATACCAACACGTCCGGTTTGCCGTCCACACTGGTCCACGATCCGCAGAGTCTGTCACGGTCGGTACCACCGTCCGCACAACTTTGCAATACCAGGGCGGCCATGCCGATCAGGCATACCGCCAGTCTCATAAGGGGTCTGTTTCTCATAATCGTTTTCATTTTAGGGTTGATCTTTGTCCTTGTTCCTCTCGCATTTTCTCTGCCAGATGGCGGACGGCAAGTTCCAAGTTGCCATCCAATCTTTCTGCCAGCCGCTGTACTTCCATCTTTTCGGACTCCTCGGTCGTGAACGTGTAATATTCCTCCCCGCTCACTTCCGTGGCATATACTGCCGAGTGGGTTCCGCCAAGCCCGATCCACACTTCCCGGTAGAACCGCCCGGGATGGTTCGCCTGGTTGATGGAGAGTATCTGCCCTTTTTCTTTCTCTGTCAGGCCGAGAAGCCGCTGGATGTGCTCGAACTTGTTCATGTACTTCCGTTGGTCAAGCAGGATTTTACAGTCGGAATTGTTGATGATGGCCTCCTTCACGATAGGGGAACTGATGATGTCATCCACCTCCTGGGTTACCACTACGGCCTCGCCGAAATACTTTCTGACCGTCTTGAAAAGGTATTTGATGTACTCACTCATATTGGCGGACATCAGGGCCTTCCAACATTCCTCTATTAAAATCATCTTGCGGATCCCCTTGAGCCTGCGCATCTTGGCGATGAAAGTTTCCATGATGATCAGCGTCACCACGGGAAGCAGTACCTTGTTGCCACTGATGTTGTCCAGCTCGAACACGATGAACCGTTTGCCTGTCAGGTCCAGCTCCTTGTCGGAATTCAGCAGGAAGTCATAGTCTCCGCCCTTGTAAAAAGGTGCCAGCACGTTCAGGAAACCGTCAATGTCAAAATCCTTCTCACGCACCTTTTTCTCCTCAATCATTCTCCTGTAGTCATCGGCGACAAACTCGTAGAAACCGTTGAAATCCGGTTTGATACCCCGGTTCTCCGAAATCATCCGGATATAGGCGTTCACCGCCCCGGAAAGGGCCACCTCCTCCGAACGTTTCGGTGCCTCGTCCTCCCGTTTCCACAAGGTCAGGATCAATGTCTTGATGCTTTCCCGTTTCTCCACGTCAAACAGTCCGCAATCCGTATAGAACGGATTGAAGGCTATCGGGTTGTCCTCCTCGTACGTGATGTAGATCCCGTCTTCCCCACGGGTGCGGTCGTGAATCATGCGGCACAATCCCTGATAGCTGTTGCCCGTATCTACCAGCAGGATATGTGTGCCCTGCTCGTAATATTGCCGGACCAGATGGTTGGTGAAGAAGGACTTCCCGCTGCCTGAAGGACCGAGGATGAACTTGTTCCTGTTCGTGATGATTCTCCGTTTCATGGGAAGGTCGGAAATGTCCACATGTACCGGAATCCCGTTCTGACGGTCCGCCATACGGATACCGAAAGGACTGGGTGAGTTTCTGTAATTGGTCTCTCCGGAAAAGAGGCATACCGCCTGTTCCAGGAAGGTGTAAAACGACTCCTCGGCTGGAAAATCACCCGCGTTGCCGGGAATACCCGCCCAATAGAGGACCGGCATGTCGATAGTGTTATACCTTGACGTGCATTCCATCATGGCCAGCTGGCTGCCCGTGTCGTTCCTGATGCGACGGAACTCATCCGCGTCCTCGGCCCAGGCGATGACGTTGCAATGGCATCTGACGGGAAGCAGCCCTTTGGTATGTGCCTCGTCCAGATACATTTCCGTCCATTCCTGGTTTACGGCGTTGCTCCGGCTGTATCTTGACAGCGAGAGCATGTTACGTGAGTTCTTCTCCATCATCTGCAGGATTTCCTGTGCGTTGTCAATGAACACGTACTGTGAATAGATGTGGTTGCACGGCAGCAGCAGTCCCACCGGCGCTGCGAAGGAGAGGCGGCAGTCGCTGCGGTCCGTGGACATCCTCTCGTAACGCATGTCGGTGGAGAGCTTGCCGGGCAGGTCCTCCGTATCCGAGAGGGTATGCAGGCAAAGCCGCTTGTCTCCGATACGCATCCGTCCGGGCTTGAGGCAGATGTCTTGCAATACGGCACTCTCATCCTCCAGCGAGAGCGAGAGGTATTTCTCCACCAGTCCGGGACGTTCCTTCGTGCCAGTAATCTCGTCCGTTTCCAGACGCCGCAGCCTTATATGCCCGGAATCGTTCATGATGCGTTCGAACTGTTCCACCGACTCCAGAAAACGGGCAGCCGTGTCTTTGTCGGTTATCTCCCTGGGCAGCAGGAATCCCCGGCAGAGGGTGCTGAAATCGCTCCGTTGGCGGCTACGCTCTCGGGTCGTCTTTGTCAAGAACAGGTAGCATCTGTGGTTTAGGTACGGTCTTTCATTGAAATGCAGTTCATAGCTGCGTGTAAGAAAGCTTTGTTCCTCACCATCACTTTTAGAACGGTATGTTTCTTGGATGAACCAATCCTGCTTACAGACGATGCTATGCTCCGGCAGCACCTTCATGGCCTTTATCCAGGAAGAGTGCATAGTCTCATACTCGTCCTCCGTCACCGTGTACAACTCGGGCAGCTCCACCTCGAAAGCCACGGTCAGGTCGGCGTCCTTGCTCACGATGCAGCCGTTCTCTACTGAGAGAAGGGGGAATCTGCGTTCCAGCGTTTCCGCCTTTAAAACATTTCTCATGATTTTTGTTTTTTTCTTTTCGTGAATAATCTGAAGACTCTCTTGCGGTGAATCAGGTAGCGCGGATGGCGTTTTTCGGCCAGCAGCTTCATCAGTCCGTGTTCACCGTAGCGGGCGTTTAACCGAAAAGTCACCCATACCAGTAGGCCGCCGGATATGCTCCCGAAGGGGATGCATATCCATTGGTCCACACCCGCCAGATAGAGGATGACCACCGCAAGGAGCACCATCGCAAGCCCACCAGCGAAAACGAACAGGTATTGAGACTTGAGCCCCTTGAACTCGACGGGATTGCCCGCGCCTTTGTTTACCGGATACCTCATGCCTCTAGAGGAAGAAGGAACGCAGGATGGTGGCGGCCACGATCAGGAAGATACACGCGAAGAACCAGCTGGCGGCTGTCTTCGAGGTATCAGGATCGCCACTGGAGAACTTGCCGTAGGTCTTGATACCGCCCACCAGCCCCAGGACGGCCCCGATGGCGTAGCACAACTTTGTGGCGGGATCGAAATACGAGGTCATGAGACTGGTCGCCGCATTGATACCGGCAAGGCCCTGACCTTGGCCCTGCGCAAAAACACTGGCGGCAATAACCGCACACATCACAGAAAAAAGGATTCTTCTTTTCATTGTCGAATCATTTAGGTGAGACATAAATTTGAATTCGACAGCGAATGTAAAATGGAATAACGTACTGTAATTCAGTGTTGTCATCAGATGTCATCAAATGTCATCAGATGTCCTAAATGACCATAATAATCTAGTTTTGCTATAATTTTTAGACAAAAATTGCTTTTTGTCTTTTTTAGACCTATGTTTGCGAATATAACCGTATTTATCAACAAAAAGCTTTGTAAAAATATGAGACAATTTAAAGTTTTGCTATTGTTCATAGCCATTTCTTGTTCCATGTTTGCGCAAGATCGGCTATCATTGTTTATTGGCAGGGCAAATAAATATGCCTCTGTGGAACTTTCGGATTACCGAAAACGTTTGTGTATAGAATATAATACCCCCAACAACTTATTGGATGATTATTATAGGCAATGTGGAAGAGATTGGGGGAATGTAGGTTTGGCCCTTGAAATAGCCAAAACATCTGGCAGGCACATGCGTGATGTATGTGATTATTATAAACGTTACCATAGGCACGGCTGGGATCGTGTTTTGATAGAGATAGGTATAAGGCCGGGATCGGTATATTACAATCCTTTCTATGACAGGGTAAATTATCATAGTAATTGTTGGCATGAACATTATTGTTCATACTGTGACCATCACCGAAAACATCATCACAAACATTATAAAAAACACAAGAAGCATAAACACAACAAACATTATAGGTGGGATGATGATGACGACGATGACTGGAATGATGATTAACATTTATTAAGTATAAAAGTATATTGAAATGAGAAAGATTTTAATTTTTTTAGGATTGTTGTTTGTTATGTTGAGTGGCGTTTATGCTCAAAAAGGTAGACAAGCTATTGGATTCGGACTGAGTTATGGGACGGAAATTGAGAGTATTGGTCTTGGGTTGAAATATCAATACAATATAACCAACCCCATACGTCTTGAGCCGTCTTTGAATTACTTTATAGAAAACGACAATGTTAGTATGTTGGACATAAATATGAATCTCCATTATTTATGTCCCGTAGGCAGAAGCGTAAAGTTATATCCCCTATTCGGTTTTACATTTTCTAATTGGATGTTTGATCTAGGAGATGGTTTTGATATTGATGTGGACGGAGACCATATTCATATAGACAAAGATGATGACAATCATAACGAATGCAGGGTAGGAGTGAATATCGGTGGTGGAGCCGACTTTGCATTGACAAGTAGTTGGATTATGAATTTCGAGTTACGCTACCAACTGGTCAGTGATTTTGATCAGGCTGTATTCAATTTGGGATTCGCTTATCGTTTTTAATTTATTCTATAATAAAACAATATCAGCCCTTTACTGAAAATTGCTTCAGTAAAGGGCTGATATATAGAATTGAGCAAGAAGCGTATTGGAGTTTTAGAAATGAGCGCTTACAACCACCTTTTTGTCTAAGAAGAAGACAAAAAGAGTGTTCTTTTTTGTATTTCTGAAAAGGATAGTGTGACAATTAAGTAGAACAGATCCATGCGTATAAAGAAATATTCTATCGTAATCTTGTTTCTATTCGTCTTTTTGTATATAAAGGCGACGGGACAGTCTTGTGATGTCATTTACATCAATGGTGAGCAATGGTGGCTGATGTCCAGACCGATAGACAAGGATTCCGCCCTATATGCACGGTTAAGGGACTTTCTTCCGAAAAATCACTGTATGTCAACCGCCAACTGGGATGGTTATACGGCCTTTTGGAAAATAGAGGACAGTTGCCTTTACCTGCAACGTATGGAAATATGCGTATATGACAAGGCAAGCCGGAAAGATTCCACTTTGATTTACCATACGGACGCTCTGAAAACACATTTTACCCATTATTATGAAAACGGAAGGATTCCTGCCCGCTGGTTCAGCGGTGAACTACGGGCCGGCAAAGGTGATTTGGTACGTTATGTCCACTCCGGTTTCGACCGTAATATGGAAACCGAACAGGTAATTCTACTCAGGCAAGGCAGGATACGAAGTGTACGGACATACCATAATTTCAAACAACCTGGAATAAAGATTTTAGAATCACAAGATGAGATCATCCGGCGGTTCCCTTGGCTTCGTTTTCCGAAGTACAAAGGACAGCGGCTGATATTCAGTATACGTAATATCCAATGTACCCCGGATGGCCATCTCCTGGACTTTGATGTCCGGACTTTGTTCATACGTCCCAAAGGAGAAAACATTGAAGACCGGAACCACCCATTAGTGAAAGCTTTCAAAGAAACACTGAAAAGTATTTATCCTTGGGAGATACTATTCATCAACGGGAAATATACCATGGAACCTCCAAGCTGCGTATTGGGTATTTGGGAGAAAAATGATTTACCATCCAAAACGGATAACGATACAACCGAATATTCCATTATAGGTAAAGTTTATGGAGAAGAAGTGCGACAGATTCCGCCCTATGATGTTATAAAAAGACCGTTGACCGGTTCCAATCTGAGAGCAGAGGGATTGCCTTTTCAAGGTTGGCTGACTGATTCTACAGGAACTTTCAGAATAAAACATTTAAAAAAAAGACAATGTCTTTTGCGGGCAGAATTTATTGGCTTGAATCCTTGTGACACACTCGTCACCGTGTCCGGAACAACATGCACGGACACCTTACAACTGGTATTGACATTGCCTTATGACTATATCGAAGAATACGTATGTTCACCGGAATTGTCACGTGAATATATCAATAAAGGGCACCCGAATCTAAAACTGGTCATACCCATTGAACAAGACAAAAAAGTACGGGAACATATCTTTTGGAAAAAGTATGGAGTCAAATATTATAGCTATTATCCCCTGAAAGAAAACGGAAAGATGGATTGCTATTTAAACACGCCCAATCGTCTGTTGACAGCCTACAACTGGGAAGTGTTCCACTATCTGGATGAAAAATACGGGAAAACATGGCGCGAGGAAGTACCTCCCGGCATCTTCGGACTGGATAAATCATTGGATGAGCTACGGGATAAAAGCTGGCTTATCAAGACTTTGAACCGACGATGTAAATACCCGATAGTCCGGCAGAAGAAGAACAAAGGCCGTGTCTTGCGAGTTGCTTACGAAGTAAATCAGGATGGTTACATCACCACGGCCACTATTCTTAGTAAAACACCCCGTACATTCCGAAAATCGGTACTGGATGTTTTACAATCGCTTAGAAATAAACCTACTGTCTTATGCCCCGGAAAGGATACGATATGCATTCAATACAGACTGGATACCATGCCGCTCCTTCCGAAGGCGGATGTGGTTATTACCGGTTATTCCACCTGCGACCAACCCGTCTTGATGAAATATGATGCCACCTTGATTGCCCATACCCCTGAACCTCGTTTGGAAGCGGGTGTTCCGGTCTGTTATCTAAATGAGCGTGGAGATACCATTGTGCCATACGGCAGATATAAATTCTGTCAAACCGATACCATCAAAGGTATAGGCTTTGTATACGAAGACAAGCCAAGAGATGCCAGGATAGTCTGCATTAACGATGCAGGCAAGAAACTTTTTTATGTAGTCGAATGTGATAACGGACCTGATTATGTCAAGGAAGGGTTGTTCCGGATCATGGATGAGAAAGGCCTGATGGGTTTTGCCGATTCGTCGGGACACATAATCATTACTCCCCAATTCAAGTTTGCATACCCTTTTGAGGGAGGAAAGGCTAAGGTTACATTTACGGGAAAACAAAAAGTCGTATCCGGGTCTGACGGCGAAAAACATTATTGGGATAGTGAAGAATGGAGATATATAAACAGAAGATGTAAGTTTGTACAACCTTAAAGTCAAAACGTATGAAAAAAATAGCGTACTTGTTATCAGTTTATTTATTCTGCTTGTTACCCAAATTGCAAGCGCAGGATATCGATTTTCCGCTGTCACTGTCGGAAATAGAAAAGTATGAGAGCCGCATCCGCATACAAAGGCTTCCCGCTGTCACCATCACCCATGCGGACGCCTACAAAATCAGGACACGACAACCAGTATATTCTCCTCGGACAAAAGAGATTGTGCTTGATATAATCAATATGGATGGCCCTACAGCCGAGCTTGAATATCATAATCTCAAACAGATGGTAAATGGTAAATGGCAAATGGCTCGGTTTCCCCTTTATAGACAATCTTGTATTCGCCATTGGAGGAAGAGATTTATCCAAAGGCGATACGCTACCCGAACATATCCGTATGTCCGAGTTTAAATATCCGTTAAAGCCCAACAGGTACCAGGCTAATTTTTATGTGTTTGCCAACATCCATACCTATTGCAATCTGACAGGTAAAAGTATTGTTTCCATAAAGGAGACGGAAATGGACGGTGCCTTTGCTTTCAAGGTATTACCATCCAATAATGATTCCATACGTATTTTATTTGAAAACCATACAAACCTGGAGGTACAACCGGTCTTTTTCCCTAGTATAAGTGTAAGCGGTTGAGCAAATACATCTTGTCATAATATCCTTTCCCGTTTATCTTTGTGTGCAAAAAGGATTTATGGC
>ENA-OQEY01000708-OQEY01000708.1-human-gut-metagenome-genome-assembly--contig:-NODE-708-length-18496-cov-3.510125_pt1 | contig 18496 bp, 14 predicted proteins | sample MGYA00242801_ERZ504647 | MGnify/ENA primary metagenome ERZ504647 (study PRJEB26092, sample SAMD00036204) | human gut metagenome | host: Homo sapiens | study: EMG produced TPA metagenomics assembly of... | reverse complement strand
GTAGGATCTACAACAGCCAGCTTACAGCCGGTACGGAAAGCCGGATCCCAGCCAAGGACAGTCTGCCCTGCGATTGGAGGCTGCATAAGAAGCTGCTCCAGGTTCTTGCCAAAGACTTTGATAGCACCGTCTTCTGCCTTCTCTGTCAGGTCACTTCTGATCTCACGCTCGATTGCCGGCGCAATAAGACGCTTGTAGCTGTCCTCTGTTACCTCTTTCAGGATTGGTGTGGTAAACGGGTTTTCACGGGTGATCACCTGCTTCTCCAGGTAGCGGAGAATATCTTCCTCCGGTGCTGCTATCTTAATAGTAAGGAATTTCTCTTTCTCACCGCGGTTCAACGCCAGCACACGATGTCCAGCCAGCTTCTTCACCGGCTCTTCAAATTCGTAATACATTTCGTAAACAGACTGTGTCTCCGGATCCTTTGCCACAGAACTGATGGTTCCTTTCTTTGCAGTAAGGTCACGGATGTGGATTCGGTAATCTGCCTCGTCGGAAATATGCTCTGCAATAATATCCTTCGCACCAGCAATGGCGTCTGCCACAGAAGCAACCTCTTTTTCCTCTGACACAAAGGCTTCTGCCTCTTCCTCAATAGACTTGTTTGTCATCTGGAGCATAATGATATTTGCCAGGGGCTCCAGGCCTTTTTCCTTGGCAATGGTTGCCCTGGTACGTCTCTTCGGACGGTACGGGCGGTAAAGGTCCTCTACGACTACCAGCGTCTGTGCTGCCAGGATCTGTGCCTTCAGTTCTTCTGTCAGCTTGCCCTGGTCCTCAATGCTGGAAAGGACCTGATTCTTCTTGTCTTCCAGATTTCGGAGATAAGTCAGTCTCTCGTTCAGGTTACGAAGCTGCTCGTCATTTAAGGTTCCGGTAGCTTCTTTTCTATATCGTGAAATAAAAGGGATAGTGTTTCCCTCGTCGATCAATTTAACAGCAGCTTCTACCTGCCATTTCTGCACCCCCAGTTCCTGGGTGATTGCCTGTAAAATATCCATTTTTTCAATCTCCTCTTGTTGCTTGTATTTCTAAATAGTCCTATCTTCCGGCAGTCTGTAGTCCAGTTCTCCATCCAGATCCCGGTAAAATGCCACCATGGACATTTCCATATAAGGCATGATCCAGAAAAGTGCAATATAGAACGTGAACACAGATAATAACAAAAGCGGGATAAAGCTAAGATTCAGCTTCACATATCTCCAGATATTCCCCTTCATCAGCCTTGCGCTCTCTTTCAGTGCCTGGATTCCTCCAAGCTCTGTGTCATCCGCCATAAGAAAATAGGTCATGGCAAATGGAAGGGAAATAAGAAAATTCAAAAGCGTACTTACAGCCAGCAGTCCCAGAGTCATGGAAAGCCACTGAATCTGGGAATCCACAGTCAGTCCCGGATCTGTGGTAAAGCTCACATAATAGTAAGGGATTGCTGTGATCAGCTGGATCATCGCAAGCACAAAGCCTGCAACGATCACCCTGTCTGGCTGGTTTTTGAAAAAGTAGCCAAGATCTCCCAGAGAAAACTCCTTTTCCCGGGAAATATTCAAAAGCATATACCCCAGACCAGCAGAAATGATTCCCACGATCAGTGACACCACCAGCATAAATATTTCGCTGAGAACCAGATCCAGCGCGGATGTGCCAGAAAACAAATTGGTAGAAAGGATTGTTCCTAAGGTATTCAGACCATACACTGCCAGAAGCCCAAGGATCACAGTTCCAACATGTCCCTGCAATGACTTTTTGGCCTGCAGTTTGATTTCCTTCGTACTTCTTTTTTTCATAATCATCATTCTCCTTTGCAGTGAAACAGCAGGCCGGGATTCTGATACATCCCGGCCAGATATATTGCAGCACCATTTCGCTGTTTTCACTTTTGCTCCATTAAACCATGCCAGCTGTTCCTAATATAGCATTTTCCCATCTGACATCTGTAATTTTTTTATAACTACGCCGTCCTCTTACTTCCCCAGAAAAACACCGCTACCGTACCAGGACCTGTATGACTCCCGATGGTGGTTCCGATGTTGTTGATCTCAACCTTCCCATTTAATTTCGGGAAACGCTCTTCCACCAGCCTTGCCACTTCCCTGGCATCCTCTATACATGCGGACTGGGAAATATAACATTTCCCACTATAGTCAAGTCCGCCCTCGGCGTACTCTTCCATTTTGTCTACAATAGCCCGGATCACCTTTTTCTTGGTACGGATCTTAAATCTTGGGATCAGTTTTCCCTGATCATCCATATTCAGAAGCGGACAAATATTCAGCATAGTGCCGAAAAAGCCGCTGGCCTTGGAAATACGGCCTCCTCTGATATAGAACGTAAGGTCTGTGGAAAAGAACCAGTGATGCAGGTTCAGCTTGTGTTCTTCTGCCCAGGCATGAACTTCCCCGATGGATTTACCCTCATCCCGGAGGTCAGCAAGTTTATCCATAAAAAGACCATATCCTAAAGACGCGCCCAGAGAATCCACAACCAGAATCTTACGATCCGGGTATTTTTCCTCCAGCTCCGCTTTTGCAACGTTGGCTGAATTTATAACACCGGAAATCCCGGAAGAAAGGCAGACGTGAAGCACATCCTTGCCCTGTTTCAGAAATCCTTCAAAATACTCTTCAAACTCATCTGCGTTTACCTGGGAAGTCTTGGTAGATGCCCCATCCTGCATGGCTTTATAAAACACATCAAAAGGCATGGACTGTCCCAGATCATCTGCATATTCTTTTCCATTTAATTCATAATGAAAGCAGATATAGGAAATATTTCTTTTCTCAAAATGTTCTTTCGTAAGGTCCGCTGTGGAACAACAGCTGATCACATAGTTGCTCATATTTCCCTCCTGTTACTAATTTTGTAAAACCTCCAGATCGGGTTCTCCCTTATTCTGGAAGAATTTCATTTCTGTACGCAACACTTGCCACTGTATCCGGATCCTCATCCTTGTTAAACCAGAACTGTGCCCGGTTGTCAATCTTGGTATCTGCAGTCTTATAAATATTCAGGTAATCTCCGTCCTCATCACACGAATAGCCTTTTTCCTCTGCAGCTGCGATCAGGTCCGCCTTCTTCGCACCCAGGGTAAATCCACCGGAAAGAGTAAGGGTAAGAGCATCACTGTCGTAATTGCCTACCTCAAGCTCCCGTACAAAACAGTTCTCGATGGCAGTTGCATCCTGGGTAAAATTGTAAACACTGAAATGCACACTCTGGTTATTCTTCATCATGTCTACAAATTCCAGATCCCGGCCAGCCACATAAGCGCCATCTTCCACATTCTGAAGCTCCCAGCCATTCTCAAGGAATGCAGACACCGGAGCCGGAAGGGAATAAAGATCTCCGCAGAATTCCAACTGTGGAGCCAGCAGATCATCTCCCAGCTCAGTAGGAGCGGTATAGGAAGATACGATTTCCGGAACTTCCTCGCTTACACTTCCCTTGTCATATCCTTCTGGCTCTACGAAGTTACGCATATCTACCTGCTTCAGAGTATTGTCATCCTTATATACATAGAAATGAACTTCCTCGTAATAATCTTTCGAGTAGGAATACTTGGTATACAGGTCTCCCTCGTAAGTATCGCTTGGATCACCATAAGCAGCTTTGATATCATCAAAATTGGATTTTCCCATTACGATTCCGCCAGGCAGTTCTACAGGAGTAGCCGCCACATCAAAATCATAGCTTGCATCAATATCAATTCCCGCCACCAAACACTGGTTTAATGGCAACTGGTTGATTCCAAGATTGATCACATCTACGGAAACGCGGTCGTCCCCTTTGTAAAAACTGATGGAACCATAGGAATTGGTTCCAACGCCCATCTCCGGGTCCTCGTTCTTGCCAAGTGTCCAGTCTGCTGCAAAATCCTGGTAATACATAGGGAACTGGTAAACCTTATCCCCGATCTTCCCCTGAAAATCGTACAGGCTGTCGGACAGCTCTGTAACCGTTTCTGCACCAGCCTCAGGCTCATCAGCAGCCTCTCCTGCTGCCTCTGTAGTTTCGGCTTCCTGTGCCTCTGCATAAGCCGCGGACGGAACCGCACACAGGCACATTGCTGTAAAAAGCACTCCCAATACTTTTCTTTTCATACAGAAATTCCTCCTTAGAATTTATATTCGATCAGTCGGCAAGGCCGAAAGCATCGTGTACTGCATTCATAGCCCGGATTCCGTCTTTTTCATTGATGAGGACGGTAATACGGATTTCAGATGTGGAGATCATATTAATGTTTACCCCTTCATTGTAAAGGCTCTCAAACATCTTGGCAGCCACGCCAGGATTGCTGAGCATACCGGAGCCAACAATGGAAAGCTTGGCGATATTGCGCTCAGAGTGAAGCTCCTTGAAGCCAAGGCGCTCCTGGCTCTCCTCCAGAGTGGCAACTGCATCATCCAGATCATCCTTATTTACTGTAAAAGAAATGTCCTTTGTTCCTGCACGTCCGATAGACTGCAGGATAACATCTACGTTAATATTTTTCTTTGCAAGGGTATCAAATACCTTAAATGCAACACCAGGCACATCGCGAAGCCCCAGTACTGCGATTCTCACAGCGTCTGTATCCAGCGCAACACCGCTGATCAGCATTCTTTCCACGCTAACTACCTCCTTAACTACCGTTCCTTCACTGTTATTCAGGCTGGAGCGGACCACAAGGGGCACTCCGTATTTCTTCGCCATTTCCACAGAACGGTTGTGAAGTACACCCGCTCCTGACGTTGCCAGATCCAGCATCTCATCGTATGTGATTTCTTTCAGCTTTCTGGCATTTGGAACCTTACGCGGGTCGGCTGTGTAAACGCCGTCCACATCTGTATAGATCTCACAGGCATCTGCATGAAGTGCTGCTGCCAGTGCCACTGCAGTGGTATCAGAGCCGCCTCGTCCCAGAGTTGTGTAGTCATCGTATTTATCTACGCCCTGGAATCCGGTAACAATTACGATCCTGCGGGCATCCAGTTCCCGGCGGATACGCTCTGTATCGATTCTTTTTAATCTTGCATTCTGATGGCTGCTTGTGGTATGCATGGTCACCTGAAAGGCATTCAGGGAAACCGCCGGAACGCCCAGCTTGTGCATTACCATTGCCATCAGGGATACGGACATCTGCTCACCGATGGTAAGGAGCATATCCATCTCACGCTTCGGAGGCTTGTCGTCCATATCATGAGCCATACGGATCAGCTCATCTGTATATTTTCCCATGGCGGACAAAACCACCACCACGTCATTTCCTTTTTTATATTCTTCGATACAACGGTTGGCAACATTATACATTCTCTGTTTGTCCCCAACGGAAGTACCGCCGAATTTCTTAACTATCAGCATAGTTTTTCCTTTCACGCTGTCAGTTTTATTTTTATCTGCGCATACAGACAGTTTCGCGCAGCTGCCCATTACCTGAATAACTGCGGATTCATGTTATCAGTCTTTCACGCGGATCATGCCCAGAACATTCTCTCCAAGCGCTTTCACACGCTCTTTGTACTCGCCCTGTGTCATAAGTCTGGTAATAAAACCAAATTCTTCCGGAAGGGAATCCGGCTCGATCACAGCCTCAACCTTACCAAAAGCCTTATCCACTTCATCCAGGGAAGTATCCGTCACACGTACAAAGAAACGGCCTTCTACAGAATCCGGCTCCATCAGGATCATCTCTTCATTGCTCCAGTTATTTGGAATGGTATCATGAAGATGCTTTGCAGCCTCCACAACGTCTGCTGCAACTGCACTTGCAGTAGGAAGCTTGCCGGCTCCGCTTCCATAGAACATGGCATCGCCAAGCATGTTTCCATGTACAAAAATACTGTTGAACACTCCCTTTACGCCATAAAGAGGATTCTCCTGTCCTACAAGGAAAGGTGCTACAAGTGCGTAGAAGGAATCGTCTCCCAATTTCTTGCTTGTGCCAAGAAGCTTGATACTTCTGCCCATTTCTCTTGCGTATTCCATATCCTCTGGTGTGATCTTTGTAATTCCTTCTGTATAAACATTTTCAAAATTCAGGAATTTTCCATATGCCAGAGAGGAAAGAATGGCAATCTTACGGCATGCGTCCTGTCCTTCCACGTCAGCGGTAGGATCAGCCTCTGCGTAGCCTTTTTCCTGAGCCTCTTTCAGAACAGTATTGAAATCAGCGCCTTCTGTGATCATCTTATCCAGCATATAGTTAGTAGTTCCGTTCAGAATTCCGCTGACCTCATCGATCTCATCTGCGGTAAGAGAACCGTTGATGGCACGAATGATCGGGATTCCACCGCCGCAGCTTGCCTCGAAAAGGAAGTTGATCTTTTTCTCTTTTGCAATTTCCATAAGCTCAGGACCGTATTGGGCAACCAGAGCTTTATTTGAGGTACACACACTCTTGCCGGCTTCAAGTGCTCTTTTTGTAAAAGTATAGGCAGCACCGGTTCCTCCCATTACTTCTACTACAATTTTAACTTCCGGATCGTTTACGATCTGCTCAAAGTCATGAACAAGAATCTCTTCTACCGGATCTCCAGGGAACTCACGAAGATCCAGTACATATTTGATCTTAATCTCTTCCCCGGCTCTTTTGTTAATCAATTCATGATTGGTGCGGATGACTTCTACTACACCGCTTCCAACTGTGCCATATCCTAACACTGCAATATTTATCATCTGTCCGTTACTCCCTGCCTAAAATTTTTAAATAATGGATTCCTTCCATCTGTTCAATGTCATCCACCATTGCCTCAGCATCCCCTTCTCCCTGAAGGATCTGCACACTTAAGGTAAGAGTGGCAATACCACTGATGGGAATACTCTGATGTATGGTCAGAATATTGCCATGGTTTTCTGCAATAGCCCGAAGAACATTGGATAAAATTCCCGGCTCATCATCCATCTGTATAATAAATGTGATGGTCTTTCCCTTGGCTTCCTCGTGGAAGGGAAAAATATCATCTTTATATTTATAGAAAGAGCTTCGGCTGATTCCCACAGCGTCTGCAGCTTCCTGAACCGTAGCTGCCCGCTTTGATTCCAGAAGCTTCTTCGCTGCAACTACATTCAGAAGCACCTCTGGCACAGCCCGCTCTTTTACTACAAAATATTTATTCTTATCTGTTGTCTTTGGCATCCTGCATTTCCTTCCACTTTCACTGCGCCCTGCAAATCTCTGCCATTACAGCCGCTGTATCCAGACATAATCCGGAAGCTGGTACCGTTCCCCTCGTGAACAGCAGCATGCTTTTATTGCTGTTCTGCAGGTCTCTTCGCAAGTGCGATCCATTTCAAATATGCATTAATAAAGATATCAATGGCACCATCCATAACTGCATCTACATTTCCGGTTTCTTCATTGGTACGGTGATCTTTGACCATGGTATATGGCTGCATAACGTAGGAACGGATCTGGTTGCCCCAGCCGATATCCGTTACTTCACCTCGGATTCCGGAAAGCTTGGCTTCTGCCTCCTGCTGTTTCAGAAGATATAACTTCGCCTTCAGCATCTGCATAGCCTTATCTTTATTCATATGCTGGGAACGCTCATTCTGACACTGTACCACGATTCCAGTTGGGAAATGAGTGATACGGATAGCGGATGAGGTCTTGTTGATATGCTGTCCGCCGGCACCACTGCTTCGGTAGGTATCAATACGGATGTCCTCATCATTGACCTCTACGTCCAGATCTTTCTCAATATCCGGCATTACATCGCAGGATACGAAAGAAGTCTGACGCTTTCCAGCCGCATTGAACGGGGAAATACGTACCAGACGGTGAACACCTTTCTCAGACTTCAGAAGTCCGTATGCGTTCTCTCCGTTTACCTGGAAGGTAACAGATTTGATACCAGCTTCATCACCGTCCAGATAGTCCAGAACTTCAATTGAAAAGCCCTTGCGCTCAGCCCAGCGTGTATACATACGATACAGCATACTGCACCAGTCGCAGGCTTCTGTTCCACCAGCTCCTGCATTCAGTTTTATAATGGCATTCTCGCCGTCATACTCTCCTGAAAGAAGTGTCTTCACACGGATACTGTCAAACTGTGCCTGGAACTCATCCAGCATTTCCTGGATTTCTTCGATCATGGACGGATCATTTTCCTCATAGCTCATCTCGATCAGGGTCTCCATATCTTCTTTCTGGGTTACCAGATTCTGATAGGTTTCCATGTCGTCCTTCATACCCTTTAATTCTTTCATTTTCTTCTGGGATATTTCTGCATTGTCCCAGAAATCAGGCGCTTCCATTTCGCGCTCTAATTCTTCAACCCGCTTTTCTTTGTTAGCCAGGTCAAAGTGAATCCCTCACTTCCACTAATGGTTCTGTGTATGTTGCAAGAATGCTCTTGAACTGGTCTAATTCAACCATAGCTTCACCTTCTTTCTAATATTTCTGTGTAACTGTCCAGTGTTTTCTGAATCGTTACATTTCTTCAACAATGCCGCCGGCCTGGAACGTGTTTGAAAAATCATTCCCGCGATCCGCACGGCACACAGACTTTCAAACTATACAATAGCATATTCCGTGGGAAATTACAATAAAAAGCGGTGTGGAAAGGAATAGCCACCCGTTACCGTTTTCTTTGTGAATAACAGGCATTCTCTCTGTTGCGATTTTTTCTCAAAAATGGATTTTAGAATAGGTTGAAAAATCTCTGTATTTCTTATATCATAAACTAATGGTTCGTTTGTGGAACATGGTTCTATGATATGATGATTTTGGTTAAAGCTATTAATGAAGAGGTATCATTTTTGAAGAAGAAAGAAGCGGTATTTATTGGTGCACTATTGGTTATTTCAGTGGTGCTTTGTATTTTTGTTTATGCGGTTCCACATGGAACTCATGGGTCGATCCAGATTACGGTGGACGGGAAGCTTTATGGGACTTATTCACTGGCGGAGGATCAGGTGATCCAGATTGGGGATACCAATGTGTGTGAAATTAAGGACGGCGAGGTAAAGATGACAGAGGCGGACTGCCCGGATCATCTTTGCATGAAGCAGCCGGCACTGGGCAGTGCAGGCGGATATATTGTGTGCCTGCCAAACAGAGTAGTCCTTCAGGGAGAGGGCGATTCAGATTCACAGGATTCCGAAAGTGGATTTGACGCAGTGGTGTAAGTGATGAATCAGAAAAAGACAGCGTATCTTGGGCTGTTTGCAGCCATTGCCATTATTTTCGGGTATGTGGAATCGTTGATTCCGTTTTTTGCGGGAATTCCGGGAATGAAACTAGGGCTTGCAAATCTGGCGGTGCTTTTTGTGCTGGAGAGGTATACGTGGAAAGAAGCGGCGCTGGTTTCCATTGTGAGAATTTTTATTATCGGTTTTATGTTTGGAAGCGGCTCCAGTATTATGTATAGCCTGGCGGGGGCGACCCTTAGTTTGATTGTGATGGTTTTTGTGAAAAATAAGATTGGATTCGGGCAGCTGGGTGTAAGTGTGGCTGGTGGCGTTTCCCATAACATCGGTCAGCTGCTGGTGGCGATTCCGGCAACGCATACGGTGGGACTGTTGTATTATTATGCTCCGGCGCTGATGGTGTCGGGAGTGATTACAGGACTGCTGATTGGAGTGCTGACGAAGGAAGTTCTTAAGAGAATTCCGTGAGATGTTACCACCGTACGCATCTGGGCTGAATATATTCAGCCCAAATGCTGTTAGTTGAAAAAGAGCTCCTGGCGATAGTTTTTGACTATTCTCTGGAGCTCTTTTCGTTATTCCGTAAGCTATCATTTTCTACGAATCTATCATGGACAACTTATGCTTCGTTTACTGTGTATCCGCCTTTCATTAATTCGAATTTATCCATCAATCCACTTGTCACATACACATTTTTGTCTTCATCTACGAATACGGCTTCTGCATCATATTTCTCTAAAAGAGGTTTGGCCGCGTCCATACCCAGGACGAAGCAGGCGGTGGAAAGGCCGTCGGCCAGATAACCCTGGTCGCAGACGATGGTAACAGAGGTGAGACCATTCCAGACAGGGTAACCGGTCTTTGGATCCAGAATGTGGTGGTAGCGGATTCCATCTTCTATGAAGTATTTTTCGTAGTCGCCGGAGGTGGAAAGGAACTGGTTGGCGTCCAGGGTAATGGCTCCAAGATAGTCGCCTTCCGTGTCACGGGGATCGGTGAGGGCTACTTTCCAGGAGGAGCCGTCTGGCTTTTCGCCGTAGGTCATGACACTGCTGCCGCCAAGGTTCAGGATCATACCGAAGACATCTGGCTGGGTTTGCAGGTAATCCATGATCAAATCACAGCCCATGCCTTTTCCAACGGCACCAAGATCCAGGGTACAGCCATCAAGAAGGGTTACATTGTTTCCGTCCACCTGAATTTTCTCGTAGCCCACTTCGGGAAGAAGGGTGTCGATTTCGGACTGATCTGGGACATGAGGGTTCTCGCCGGCAATGTCCCACAGGCGGATAATTTTTCCAAGGGTGGGGTCAAAAGCACCGTTGGAATCCTGGGAAAGCTGGCGGATTTTCTCAAGGTCGGCGGCAAGATCATCAGAAACTTCCATGGTCTTGCCATCAGCATTGTTCAGCTGGGAAATCTGGGAGTTTTCCTCTGTCCAGGAAAGGAGGGTGGTTTCCATTTCGCGGAGCTTTTCACCAATCTGGGTATTGATGTCCGCGCCTGAGGTGTAAAGGGTTTCGGAAACTACCGTGTCCATTGCGAAATCTGCGTTGGTGTATTTTTCTATGTCAGATGCATAAACAACTGTAGTTGTTTTTCCCAGTACTATTGCAGAAATGACAGTGAGAAGCAGGCTGCCGCAGAGGATTCCTGCCACACTTCTCTTACTCAAATTCCTTCTCCCATTAAACATATCCAAGCAGGTAAGTGATTGACCTCTGGACTGCTTTTTATAATGTACCTTAATTAAATCGACTTCATTCTGAAATCTTACTTTACTTCTTTTTTTACTCATATCCTGTTCTTTCTGATTTTATTTTCTCTTATTTTCCAATAGCGTTCGCCCATCTTTTCCCAGCTCGTGTTTAAAAAAGGCTCTCATCTTTCGCCTTCGGAATCCCGATCCGGATGTTCCTCTTCGGGCAGATTCCCTGGCAGGCGTGGCAGCAGATACATTCTCCTGAGAGAGGGGTATCACCGTCAATGTCCAGATGAGCAGGACAGCGCTTTTTGCAGGCTCCGCATTTCGCCGGACAGGTGCCTCTGTCACGGTTGAACAGCGCAGAGGGCGCTATAGGCATTATAGCAAAAATTGCGCCCATTGGGCAGAGGAACTGGCAGAAAAATCTTTCCTGAGTGCACATTCCGATCATGAGCAGAATCAGCAGCACAATCCCCACCTTGTAGGCAGCACCGGGAAGTCTGCCAGCGGTGAGCATGGAAAACACATCCCAGGGGCTCATGCCCTGAAGCTTGCTGTACCAGCCGGTAAGGATAGATACAAGAAGCACCAGAAGCCAGATATATTTCACCTTCTGCAAAATGCGGATGGCTTTTTCTGAGTATCCGTGACGGCCTTTTTTATGAAAAACCTTCTGGCGGATAAACACAGTCAGCTCGTACAATGCATCCCCAAGGGAACCAAATGCGCAGGCATATCCGCAGAAATGCCGTCCGAACAGGCAGGTTACCACCAGCAGCACGGCAGTCACATCCAGAAAGGAATTCCAGCTGATTGCTTGATGTGCTGCGATTGCCTGAAAAACGGACTTCACGCCTGCGAATGCTGTGGAAAAAAGTGCCGGAGCAAAAATGAAAAACAGAAGCTGGATGCCGGCACGGATCAGCCGGATTTTTCTCTGTCTCTTTTTCATTGATTTTCCGCCTTTCCAAGTGCATCATTTACAGCGTTGATAATTCCAGTGGAACTGAAGGTTGCTCCGGAAATGGTGTCAACGTCTGTACTCTGGGCAGCCAGAATGGTACTGATCACGCCCTGTCCCTGGGAAAGGTATGCAGAGTCTTCGCCTGGTGCACTTACCACCTGAATGTCTGTAATCGTGTCATTTTCAAGTGTAACCTGAACCTGGATATTGCCGCCAAAGCCCTGGCCGTCTCCTGTATAGGTTCCGTTTTTATAAACAAGCTCTTCACTGTCTTCATTAGAAGAAGTGTCCTCAGCCTCTGTCTCATCTGTATTTTCCTCATCTTTTTTCGCGTCCTCGGAAGCATCCCCGGAAGATGTTTCCTCCACCTGGGCTTTCTGATTCTTCGCTTCCTCTTCTGCCTTTTTCTTCGCCTCTTCCTGCGCTTTTGCAGCCTCTTCAAGGGCACTTAATATCTCATCCTGCTGTTTTTCCAAGGCCTCCACTCTGGTTGTCAGACTGGCGATCTGCTGGTCTTTTTCGGTATCACTATCTTTTTTCTGCATGGAGTTGTAGCCAAGAACGACACCAACGATCAGAAGCAGACATAAAACTCTCATAAAAAAACTCTGGTATTTCATGGGTTATGCTCCTTTTGCCTGATTTAATGCATTTCTAAATGCCTGAATAATTCCCTGGGAGGAATATGTGCATCCAGATACTGTATCTATACTGTCTGCGGACTGCTTTCCCATAACCTGTCCAAGAATTCCCTCCCAGGCTGTATCTGCATATTCTTCATCATCATAGGAAAAATAAGTTGCTCCCACAATCTGTCCTCCGGATATTGTTACGGTAACCTGTACACTGTCTGGTCCGTCATTGCCTTCTCCAATGCCAGTGTAGGTTCCATCTGTATATGCACCAGCAGGCACAGGCGTGGGTTCTGGCGTAGCTGTCGGTTCCGGCGTCACAGAATTCTCCGGTGTATCCGTCGGCTCCGGTGCAGAAGTTGGCGCTGGCGTTTCAGTAGGCTCTGGTACAGCTGTAGGCTCCGGCGCAGTCGTTGGTTCTGGAACAGAAGTCGGCTTTGGCGTATTTGTGGGATTCGGCACCTCAGTGGGTTCCGGCGTTACAGAAGGCTGTACCTCTGTATTTTTTGCCTGCTCCAGTGCTATTTTAGACGCATCCAGAATTCCCATAGAAGAAAATGTTGCACCACTTACAGTGTCAATTCCTTCTGTACTCTGCTTTTCCAGTATTTTAGGCTGTATGGATCTCCATGCCTTATTGAAAAAGCTTCGGGTATCTGAGTTTGTATTGGTTACTTCCGTAATTTTTCCATCTTTAATCGTCAGTGTTATGTTAACCTGTCCGGAATATCCCATTGCAGACCCTGTATAGGTGCCATCTTTCAAAAGATTTACAACCGGCTGCTCATCTGACGGATTATCCGGAGTCTTGGTAGGCTGTGGAATCTCCGTTGGAATTGGTGTTACAGTTTCATCAGGTACAGTAGTCGGGGTTGAAGTTATATCTTCTTCCTTTGAGTCTGTAGTTCCTGATTGATCAGCCTTTGAAAGAGCCTGGGATAAAGCTCCGAGAATTCCATTTGAAGAAAATGTTGCCCCACTTACAGTATCAATTTCAGAAGTACTCTGTCTGGAAATCACATTGGACTTGATTGTTTTCCATGCTTTATTAAAAAATTCAGGTGTATCTGTATTTGTGTTGCTTATTTTTTTGATTTTTCCATTTTTTATTGTAACCTTTACCGTTACGGTTCCATCAAAGCCTTCTGCCTGTCCCTCATATACGCCATCTTTATAGCTGACAGAAGTATCTTTCTTCGGTTTCTTTGCAGGTTTTGGCGTTGGCGTTGGAGTTGGTGTGGCAGAATCACTGTTTCCTGCCTGTGAAAGGGCATTCTGTACTGCCTGGATAATTCCGTTTGAGGAGTAAGTTGCACCGCTGACTGCATCCACATTCGGGGACTGGCTTGATAAAACCTTACTTACAACGCCCTGTGCAGAGGCAAAATAAGAGCCTGTTTCTCCAGAGGCACTCAATATATCAACAGCTGTGATTTTCCCACCTGATACAGTTACCTGTACGGTAATCGTTCCTCCAAAGCCAGTTCCGCTTCCCTGGTAAGTTCCATCTTTATAGCCGCCTTCCGGAACTTCTGTAGTTGGTGTAGTGGTGGAGCCCTGACCTACCCCTGAAGATGCAGCCGTTTTTACTGGAAGGGTCTTTGAGCTTCCTTTTTTTATACCACTTTTTTTCTTTGAAATTTTGGAGGTTTTTTTCTTTGAAGATGATGATGTATTTTTGCCTGCTTTCAGCAGACTCTCCTCTTTTGCCTCGTCATCTGCTGCCTCATAGGAATAGGCTGTTTTCAGAAGCGATTCCAGATCCTGGGATTTTACAACCTCTCTGGTTTCAGCAGTCACTTCTTTTCCACTGCTGCCAGCCTGAGCACCTGCTGCAGCCACAGCCGCAATAACCACTGCTGCTGGAGCAAGTTTCACCAGATTCTTTTTTTCAAAAGGATTCTTATCACTGTCTCTTTTTTTCATGCTGTCTCCTGTTAAAATATGTAGCAAAATAAGTTTCTTTTTACAAGCAAAAGCAGGGGCTGTTAAAAACGGCCCCCGTTCCTTTGCCTTGTTTTTGCACAAGTATTATTTGTTATCGTAAAAGCTTTGTAATCATTATTTTACTTTTACTTTGAATTTCTTAGATACTCCATTACTTGTAACAGTGATGGTTGCAGTACCTTTCTTCTTACCTTTTACAACACCTTTTGCAGTAACAGTCGCTACTTTCTTGTTGCTGGACTTGTATGTTACTTTTCCGGATGGTGTTGCGGTTGCTTTGATTTTTACTGTTTTGCCTTTCTTGATTGTTGCAGAAGATTTTGCAAGCTTCAGAGAAGGTTTCTTAACCTGGATTACTACCTTCTTAGTGTAGTTTCCAACTTTTACCGTAATGGTTGTCTTTCCTGCTTTTTTCGCTTTTACAACGCCCTTGGAAGTTACAGTAGCAACTTTCTTATTGCTGGATGTGAATTTAGCTTTTCCTGTTACACCTGTTTTTTCAACAGTGATTGTTGTGGATGTTTTTCCTTTGGTGTAAATCGTGGAAGCTTTTGCAGTTGCTGTAATTCCAGGAGTTGCAGTCGGTGTTGGTGTTGCTGTTGGAGCCGGTGTTGCGGTCGGCTGTACAGGTGCCGGTGTTGCGGTCGGCTCTGCCAGCACCGGAGTAGCGGTTGGAGCTGGAGCTTTTACAAGCATGTTAAGAGCTTCTCTTAAATGTCCGATCTGCTCTTCTACGCCATAAGTTGTCTGATTCTTAATATTTGCAAGCATTTCCTCACACTCTTCAAGCTCATTTGCAATGCTGTCTTTTGCAGCAGCCCAGCTCTCCGGAGTATAATCAGCCTCGTTCAGGGCTTTTGCTTCTGCGATAATGTTTTTCAGTGGTGTGGAATCTGCATCACCTGCAGGTTTTGCAATATTCTCAGCTGTTGCCTGGAATTTTACAACGTAATCCTGGTATCCAAGGGCATGAACAGTAAGGATCCAGTAACCAGTTCCGTCTGTTCCTTCCGGAAGCTTGCATCTTCCTGATTCTGTAAGGCCAAGCTGGATACCCATCATTTTATGCATCCAGTTATCAGCTGCAAATTTTGTTCCATAGTTTGCAAGTCTGTTTGTATAAGTGGAATCATTTCCATAATATGCCCACTCAACAGACTGCATATGTGCACCAAGATCGCCATAGTTTCCAGTCAGGTCAACTCTCAGGAACTCACCATAGGAACCATTTCCAGGCTTTACAGTTGCTGTAATTCCGTCTGCCACTTTCAGCTCTGCATCTTTGATACCAGACTCAGTTCCGTTCTGTCTTGCTCCGATTACAAAGCTTCCATCTTCAGCTTTTGTAGCTTTTTTCAAACCATTTGTATTTGCAGTTACATTTGCAACGGCTTCATAGGATTTCAGTTCTTTCTCGCCATAACCGCCGATCAGCTGTCCGCCATTTTTTACAATTGCATGGCTTTCTGCAAAAGCAGCAAGGTCAGCTCTCTTAATCTCAACCGGTACATATTTCAGGCCAGTTACGGTATATCCGGTTACATTGTTCCGGTTAAATACTTCTGATGTTCCATCGGCATAATAAACTGTTTTTCCGTCTGCGCTCCAGTGGGAAACTGTTTTTCCATTAAGAACCGCGATTGCCTGGAAGCTTCCTCTGTGAAGGCCATGGTTTGCAGTTGCTCTTGTTACAGCATCAAATGCTCCAAGGTCTGACTCACCTCTTCTGTCTTTTTCTTCAGAAGAAGCTGTGGAGCCTGCATTGTATACATCCTCGGAAGCCCAGTACTCAGCCCATGTAAGACCTGCGTATACATATACGTTTTCGTTGTAAACAAATGTTACATCTGGGTATCCGGCAGCACTTACAACTACTGTATCTCCATCGTTTACAGCTGTTTTAGAATAATCAAGAGTTCCATCCTCCTGAACAATCTTCACAGCACCTTTTCCGCTTGCAGCATACTCTTGGTCACCAATTTTTACTTTTGAAACTGTTTTGGTAAATGCAACAAACTGCTCAGCGGTAATATCTGCCGCAGCAACCAGTTTTCCTTCATACTCATCATAGGAAGCCATTACAGTATCTGTTGTTGCTGTAAAAGTAGCGCTGACAGGAGCATATTTTCCATTTGTATCGGAAATTGTCAGAGTATGTGTTCCAGGTGTAAGATTTGTAACCTTTACTCCTGTCTCTGTTGTCGCTGCTTCCACATCATCAACTGCATATTTCTTTGAATAATCAGATGGAAGTGCTTCAGATAATTCAACTTTAACCTCTGCATCTGTTACCTTGATGTTGTCAACGGTTGCACTGACACCTGTTTTTACCGGAACATAAGTATCTGGAATATCAAAATTAATTTCCCCCTTATCCGTATAGTACGTTACGCTGGAAATAGTTTTTCCCATCATGGATTTGTAGTGGTCAGAGCTTATTGGGCAACCGTGAGATTCTGTTGTAAAGCCGGTGCTCCATGCAAGTTCTTTTCCTTTCCAGATATTCTCAAGATGACGGAGTGCATAAGTGGTTCCGTCTGTTGTATTGATGATTACACCATAAATCTTATCACCATTAGATGCATTTACTACTGCCTTTACTGCTGTCTCATCCAGCTCAAGCTGATAATCTCCATATTTGGAATTAAGCTTTAATTCAGCATTCACACTAACATTCTGTTCGGACATTCCCTGAACAGCGCCAAAAGAAATATTTTCGTTCTCATCTACGCTCATTTCCTTGTAATATGCAGGAGTTTCTGCCGGAACATAATAAGTATAGCTTGGCTGTTCAATAAGAGCCGCTGCACCAGTATATGTATTAGTACTTACCTGGCCTTTCATGTTCGTAGTAATCTCTATAGTAGTGCTGTCTGTAATCTGTTTAAAATTTTCCAAATCAGAAGCTTTATTCACTTTTACCGGAAAAGTAACACCTGCAAGTTCATTTCCTTCCGCGCTTGTATGATAAGCAGCATTTCCATTCATCACGCCGCTCATCTTTGTTTTTGCTTTCGTCGCGGATGTAAATGCATCTACTTTTACATCATTGTTTTTCAACTCAGATCTGTAAAAAGCTTCATAGGGAATGTTCATCAGTACGATCTGGCCATCCTCCACTGTTTTCACAGCTCCCGCTTCATTGTTGGTTTCGCCCTCAGGGTCTGCTGAAAAAGCATCTTCTGTGTCTCCGGTTTCTCCATCTTCGAATCCAGACTCCTCTTCTGCGGATTCTCCAGATTCAAAACCATCCTCTGTGTCTGTAGCAAAATCTGCTGAATCGTCAGCCTCTGATGATCCGTCATAGTCGTCTGAAATCTCATCAGAATCATATATAGTCTCATCAGAAACCTCAACAGACACTTCACCAGAAGTAAAATCTTCTGCCATTACTCCAACTGGTGAACTGGTCATCGCTACAGCTGCACTCATAATGATCGGAGCAATTTTTCTTAATAACTTTTTGTCAGCCATCCTCTTCCTCCTCATTTAACTATTATTAGTATCTTCTAACCTTTGTTTATTTTACAGAATCGCGTTAGAAATGTCTATCTTTTTTTAGTTTAGACATTGCACTTTTTTTATCAACAAGAGTGGGCTTCCGTATACCGACAAGCTGATTCTGTCTCCATATTTTAATTACTTTCCTCTCTTCAGATATAATGACATCGCTTACAGACAGCACACTCATTTGCAGCAAAAAAATCCAGGCACGGAAGTCTTCTTACTTCTATACCTGGATTCTCGTACATCGAAAATTAAGTAACTGCCATATTGACTTGTCTGATTTTTCATCTGCTGCACCGCCTTCCTACGCGATGCACAAAAATTATACTGTGTATCATTTCCCTTTGGCAGCCTTTAAATTTCATTTTTATTTATCTTTTCTGCCATATCTGCATTTTGCGCCCTCTGGCGGTCACAAATACGTTTTAGAACAGCCGTTTTGCTACACAGACACGGCCGTTTGGATGCGCCATACACCATATTTTCTTTCTATGAGAAAAAGCTTTCAGCCACGCTCATCTCTGCAATATATCCAACAGTTCCTGTCATAAAAATAGTTCCATCTTCTTTAATGTCGATCTGGATCATACCACCTGGCTGGTTTACATTGAT
>ENA-OQEY01000688-OQEY01000688.1-human-gut-metagenome-genome-assembly--contig:-NODE-688-length-19030-cov-9.769324_pt1 | contig 19030 bp, 17 predicted proteins | sample MGYA00242801_ERZ504647 | MGnify/ENA primary metagenome ERZ504647 (study PRJEB26092, sample SAMD00036204) | human gut metagenome | host: Homo sapiens | study: EMG produced TPA metagenomics assembly of... | reverse complement strand
ATTCTGCCTTTGAAAACTTTCGATTTTTACGCATGTTACTAAATAAATTGTGTCAACTTATTTAGTACACTACAATGGGTTGATAGTTCTTGGCAAGTCCTCCTTCACTCGTTTCCTTGTACAAGGATGGGAGGTCGTGTCCGGTCTGCTTCATAACCTCTACTACCTTGTCGAATGACACCCGGTGATGGCCGTCGGTAAAGGCTGAATAGATATTCGCATCGAGTGCACGTGCGGCAGCATACGCATTACGCTCTATACAAGGAATTTGTACCAGTCCGCATACCGGATCGCATGTCATACCCAAGTGATGTTCCAGTCCCATCTCGGCTGCATATTCTATCTGGGCCGGACTGCCTCCGAATAGCTGGCTGGCTGCCGCAGATGCCATGGAACAAGCTACTCCCACTTCGGCTTGACATCCGGCTTCAGCTCCCGAAATAGAAGCATTGTGCTTTACGATATTTCCCACCAGTCCGGCAGTTGCTAATGCTCGCAAGATACGTGCGTCGCTGAAGTCACGGCTTTTCTGCAGGTGATACAAGACAGCCGGAACCACTCCGCAGGCTCCACAAGTGGGTGCAGTGACAATTTTTCCTCCGGAAGCATTTTCCTCACTGACAGCCAGTGCGTATGCGAATACCAGTCCGCGTGAGCGAAGAGAGTCTTTATAGCCTTTCGAGCGAATGTAATAAGCCGATGCCTTGCGGCGCAGATTCAATGGTCCGGGCAATACCCCTTCGGCATCCAGTCCGCGATGGATGGCGGCTTTCATGGTCTCCCACACCTCTGCCAGAAAATCCCATATCTCCGGGCCTTCACATTGCTCCACGTATTCCCAGTAGCTGCGTCCGGTGTGTTCGCACCAGTACAAAATCTGGCTCATGGTATTCATGTTGTAAATATCGTTGGTGGCTGTGCGGTCGTGTCCTTCTTCGGCCAGTGCACCACCTCCTACACTGAATACGGTCCATTCATCCAGCTTTTTCTTCTGTGCATCGAAAGCCTTGAAAGTCATTCCGTTCGGGTGGAAAGGGAAGAAAATATGTGGTTTCCAGAGAATTTCTACGGGAGCGTGAGGTTGCAGGGTATCCAAAATAGCTACATCGGTCATGTGGCCACGTCCTGTGGCAGCCAGACTGCCATACAGAGTTACTTCGAATGAGGCAGCCTCTGGATTACGAGCAAGAAATTGTTCGGCAGCTTTGCGGGGCCCCATGGTATGGCTGCTGGATGGCCCCGTGCCGATGCGATATAATTCTCTGATTGATTTCATACTAAAAAATAGGTGTAAGTTTTCTGCAAAGATACGCAATAATCGCATATATGTGCAGAAATCCCGTAGGGTTTATTTTAAATCCACCACGGTGATGCCTGCGCCGCCAAACTGTACGTGTTCATCCTGGAAATGGGCTACTCCCGGCACGGTAGCCAGGTATTGCCGGATGAGGGTGCGCAGAATACCTGTGCCCGTACCGTGCAGGATGCGTACGCGGCTGACTCCTACTAAGATAGCGTCATCGATGAAATAGGTGACCGCTTGTATGGCTTCGTCGCCCCGCATACCTCTGACATCGATGTCCTGCTTGAAATTCAGTTTCTTTTCGTACATCCGGTCTTGGGTTTCGCTGCTGACAAAAGTCGCCTTGCTGGATAACGGGGCAGCTTTCGGTGCATCCGTCCGTTCCAGTCGTTCGGCTTTCACGTTGGTTTTCATCAGTCCGAACATGACCACAGCATTCTTTCCGCTGATTTCCATGACTTGTCCCACGCTGGTCTGTCCTTTGATGCGTACGTAGTCTCCTGCTTCAATAGGACGTACCTTAGGAGCAACCGGAGTTTCAGGAGTATTGGCTTGTTTCGCTTTCTTATCTTTTTTACGTTCCTGCTTTTCGCGGAGTTTTTCCATCTTGCGCGCGATTTTCTCTTCCAAAGCCGCCTTTTCCAGGTTCTCTACCTGCTGCTTGAAGTCGGTCAGTTCCTGACGTGCCGTGCGGGTACGTTCCTTTTCAGCCTGCGCTTCCTTGATGGTACGAATGGTATTTTCAATTTTGGCATTCGATTCTTGCAACAACCGTTCTGCCTCTTCTTTGGCTTTCTTCAGGATTTCCTTGCGGCTGCGTTCCAGCTCCTGTATTTCCTGTTCGTAACGGGCGATGGTATCTTCCATCTGTTTTTCCCGCTTGCGTATGTTCTGACGCTTGGTTTCCCAGTAACGCTTGTCGCGTACAATATCCTGAAGGTATTTGTCGCTCTGGATGTATTCACTTCCCACAATTTCCGATGCGTCAGCAATAACCTCTTCCGGCAAACCGATTTTACGGGCAATCTCTACGGCAAACGAACTTCCCGGATTACCAATCTGCAACTGGAACAGCGCCCGCATCTCGTGGCGGTCGTATAGCATGGCTCCGTTCACCACTCCTTCGTGATCTTCGGCAAAATGCTTCAGGTTCTGGTAGTGAGTGGTAATCACGCCGAACGTACCTTTCAGGTTGAAGCGTTTCAGTACGGCTTCGGCAATGGCACCGCCAATCTGTGGCTCCGTACCTCCTCCGAACTCATCGATAAGGATGAGACTTTCGCCGTTACATGATTTCAGCATCATCTTCATGTTGGTCAGATGCGAAGAATAGGTACTCAGGTCGTCTTCAATACTCTGCTCATCACCAATATCAATAAATATGTGGCTGAAGATACCGGCGTGACTCCGCTCGTGCATGGACACTAACATACCGCATTGCAGCATATATTGCAGCAGTCCCACGGTTTTCAGGCAGACAGATTTACCACCAGCGTTCGGTCCGGAAATAAGCAGGATGCGCTTGTCGCGTGTCAGGATAATGTCCAGCGGCACTACTTTCTTGTCATGCTTGGCCAGTGACATTTGCAGAAGCGGGTGAACAGCCTGAAACCAGTCGACAATCTGCTTGTTCTCAAATGAGGGTTTCAGTCCTTTTATATCTATACCGAACAAGGCTTTGGCACGGATGAAGTCGATTTCTGCCAAAAAATCGTACGAGGAGAGTAAGGCCGGAACTTGCGGGCGTACCGTAGCCGAGAATTCCGTCAGGATGCGGATGATTTCACGGCGCTCTTCTCCTTCCAGCTCCCGGATGCGGTTATTGGCTTCCACCACTTCTGCCGGTTCAATAAATACAGTCTTTCCAGTGGCTGATTCATCGTGTACAATACCTCTGATTTTGCGCTTCATGCCGGGAGCAACCGGGATGACCAGACGTCCGTCGCGCATGGTGGGAGTAACATCCTTGTCTACATACCCTTCCGATTGTGCAGCACGAAGAATACTGTTCAGGCTGCGTGATATGCTTCCCGTAGTAGCCGAGAGTTCCCGGCGGATGCGCAGAAGTTCCGCAGAAGCATTGTCCTTTATCTTTCCGAACTTGTCCAGGATGCTGTCGATACGTGCGATAAGTTGTGGGAATACTAAAATATCTCCCGCCAGTTCACGCAGGGCAGGATAAGGAGAATTTTCCGTTTCCTCTTCTTCGTCGGATTGCTGAAGGAATCGTACAATGTCACGGATGGTTTCCTGTGAACGGCGAAGGTCGAACAGCTCTTGTTCGTCCATATACATACCTTCCACCCGGATGCGTTTCAGAGAAGGACGTACATCAAAGAAATATTGTGCCGGAAAATCTTCCTCTTCCTGCGTAATCCGTACAAATTCAACCACTTGCTCCAGTCGTTGGTTTATTTCATCGTAATTGTCCGAAAAGGTCATTTCGTCCACTCGCTCTTCACCTAGTGCGCTCAGGCATTTACCTTTCAGCAATTGTCGTATCTGGTCGAATCCTATTTTCTGTTCGAAATTATGAGGGTATATCATGATTAGTTTGTTTCGTTTTTTCTGCTTGCAAAGGTACGACAATGAAAAAAAATAATCAAAAAAGGCGGTAAATATTTGCAGATTTCAAAATAATGCGTACCTTTGCATCGCCTTTGAAAAACAAGGCAACTCTCACGAAGAGTTTTGGAGAGGTGGCAGAGTGGTCGATTGCGGCGGTCTTGAAAACCGTTGTACCGCGAGGTACCCGGGGTTCGAATCCCTGTCTCTCCGCAAGGAAATAGTAATTCTCGTAAAATTAAGGTTTTACGAGAATTTTTTTTTGTTCTTCTCTGAAAGGTAAAAACAGAAAAGTTTGCGCTGATTTGTTTTTTAGGAGAGAAATGGTTAACTTTAAAAATGCATGAAAGAAATTCATATAAAAATGATCCATAAAATGAAATCCTTGTTATTCCTTTGTTTTTGTGTGGCAATGGCCTTTTCAGCCATGGCTTCTTCGGTATCTGACACGTATGTAATTCCTAATCCTCAGCAGATGGTATGTGGGGACGGACATTTTGTGCTTCGTGCACAGGCATCTTTCTCCTGTAACCTGACAGGAACTGATAAAGACGATTTTGTATCTTATGTGAGTAATTCTCCTTTTGCGCTGACTTATAAGAAGAAAGGAAAGGCTGACATCGTTTTTAAACTTGTCAGTCCGGAAAATGCGAAGATGAAAGAAGAGGCCTATCGCTTGAAAGTGACAAAAAAAGGTATTCAGGCTGAGGCTACTTCGACTTCGGGGTTGTTTTATGCCTTTCAGTCTATTGTGCAGCTGGCGCGTGAGAGTGGAAATGGTACGTACCAGCTTCCTGAAGTGACGATAGAAGATGCTCCTCGCTTTTCGTATCGAGGCATGCACCTGGATGTATCACGTCATTTCTATACGAAAGAATTTGTCAAGAAACAGATTGATGCGCTGGCCCGTTATAAGCTGAACCGCTTCCATTGGCACCTGACGGATGGAGCCGGATGGAGAATTGAAATCAAGAAATATCCGGAACTGACGCGTGAAACGGCCTATCGTCCTTTCCCAGACTGGAAAAGCTGGTGGAACGGCGGACGTACGTATTGCAGACAAGATGCTCCCGGAGCTTCCGGAGGATATTATACGCAGGAAGATGTGAAAGAAATCGTAGAATATGCCCGTCAGCGTCATATCACGGTGATTCCGGAAATTGAAATGCCGGCTCACTCGGAAGAAGTTTTGGCCGCTCTTCCGCAACTGGCTTGTGGAGGGGATTTGAAACCTGGTGGAGAGTTTTGTCCGGGAAAGGAACTTACTTATGAGTTCCTGACCAATGTATTGAAAGAAGTGATGGAGTTGTTCCCTTCAGAATACATTCATATTGGTGGAGATGAGGCAAGTACCAACCATTGGAAACAATGTCCCGACTGTCAGGCACTCATGAAAGCAGAGGGAATGAAGGAGGAAGGTGAATTGCAGGAATATCTTGTATCCAGAATTGAGAAGTTTTTGAAAGAGAACGGCCGCAAGATGATTGGCTGGGATGAGATTCTGACAGGCGAGCTGGACGAAACTTCTGCTGTAACGGTGTGGCGTGGAGAAGATAAAGGTGCAGAATCTGTAAAAAGAGGATTGCGTACCATCTTGTCACCGGGAGCATATTGCTATTTTGACAGCTACCAGGATGCACCGCGTACGCAGCCGGAAGCCATCGGAGGATATCTCCCACTGGAAAAGGTTTATTCATACGAACCGGTGACGGAGGCTTTCCCCGCTGATAAACTGGATTGCGTGTGGGGCGTACAGGGAAATGTGTGGACGGAATATATACCGATACCCGAGCATGCTGAATATATGATTTATCCTCGTTTGCTGGCTTTGGCTGAAGTTGCCTGGACAAATCCGGAGCAGAAAGACTGGAAACGTTTCCATGCAGAGGCTTTGCAGGAAGTAAAGGTGCTGAACTCAATGGGCTACCATACTTTTGACTTGCAAAATGAGGTAGGAAACCGTCCGGTGGCATTGAGCATGGATAATCATTTGGCAAAGGGGAAAAAGGTGGAATATGTACGTCCTTATTCGGACTCTTATCCGGCTGGAGGAGAATCGGCATTGACTAACGGCATACATGGCGGTTGGGTATATACCGACCAGCGCTGGCAGGGATTCCTTGGAAAAGGGGCCGATGTGATTGTGGATTTAGAAAAATCACAACCTATTCAGCAGCTTTCCATTGATTTCATGCAGTTGAGAGGTCCGGGTGTGTTCCTCCCGCAGAAAGTCAGCTTCCTGATTTCAAACGATGGAAAAGAATATACACTTTTGAAAACCATCACTACTACACTGCCCATTACGGACGAACAGTTGACCATTCAGACGTATGACTGGACAGGTAGTTGTGAGGCTCGTTACGTACGCGTGCAGGCTGATATCAATCCTGAGGCCGGCGGTTTCTTGTTTACTGATGAATTTGTTGTAAAATAATAAATGTCAGGTAGTCGGGAGTACATAGCTGAAGCGCAATAAGCCAATCAGATAGCGTGCTCCCGCTTGCTGAATGAAATGTAAGGTGGGTTGTATAAATCCGTTGCCTGAAAAGGGAATTTTCCATGTAAATTCACTGGCCCATTCGTATGAAGGAGAAAATCGGGCGTAGTCGGTGAACAGTCCGCCTTCTGTTTTTCCACATTGCCAGGTGAGACCTATGCCGGCATAACTTTTGCATCCTCTGGAGGTACCTGACTGGAATGAACCTTGCAGGAGTGCATGCAGACCGGGAGCAAGACGTTGCTCTGCATATCCCCAGATTATTTTTCTCCTTTCTTTTTTTGTCTTTTTTGGAGTTCCCTCTTCATAGTCCATATACATGCCGCTATGTAGAGCAAAGCCCACATGATAATTGCTGCCATGTTGTTGATAGTTTAGTGAAATGATACTGAGTATTCCGTCACTTTGTGGGCAGAACCGGAATACGTTTTCTTTTCCTGAAAACCGATAGTAACCTTTTCCGTTGTATACCGATGTTTGTAAGGACCATCGTGTGAATTGCAGCTCATAATGCAGTCCGACGGAAGCTACCGGATAATTGGCTATTTGGTAATCGGCGGACAAAGTGGGAAAGATGCCACATGAACTGTTGGTGAATAACGAGGTGACAGGGGAAGTGAAATAGTCTTCATTCAAGTTCCGGATACCGAAAAATAGCGAGGAATGACCGAACTGTTGCTGGACGCCCAATGTCGCGAGGGCAAGCGGATGGTTTTCTTCTTCAATGTTGGAAAAGGTCTGAAAATCATCTGCCAGTGATTCGGGGCGGGTTCTGGCTGTACTGATGGTGGCGGCTTGTAATGTCGTATGTTTGCCTAATGAATGAGTGAAATCCAGTCTCAGCAGATTAACCCAGTTATTTCCTTGTTTGAAATCACTTTGTAGTTCTGTGGTGTAGCTTACTTGAAGCTCCTGAGCCAGGCCGTAGTGACAGGACACTACGGCGAAGGACAGGAACAGTTTCATGAATCTTGTCATAACCATTTGGTAAAACGATGAATATACCAGTTCTTAATTAATTGAGTCAATATGCAGTAGGACAACAGGATACCGATGAGCCAGGGGAAATAGCTTAATGGCAGTGCTTCCAGCCCGATAGAGCTTCCAAACGGGGTGAAAGGCAGCAGGATACCGATGGCCATAATCAGCAGGGTAAGTCCGGTTACTTGCCAGGAGGCACAGCTTTGTATGAAGGGGACTTTCTGGGTACGTATCATGTGCACAATCAGGGTCTGCGAAATATCGTACAGCAGATTTTGAATCAGCAGGTGGATGGGGAGCATGGGTAGGAAGGGAAGGAACGCACTGGCCGCCATTACGCTGAACATGTTTCCGAAGTTGGAACTGGCTGTCATCTTGATGTATTTGGTGATGTTGCCAAATGTTTTTCGTCCTTCCAGTACACCGTCTTCCAGTACCATCAGACTTTTCTCCAGCAGGATAATGTCGGCACTTTCTTTGGCAATGTCCACTGCAGAATCTACCGAGATACCGATGTCTGACTGACGCAATGCTGCGGCATCATTGATTCCGTCGCCTAAGAAGCCTACCGCGTGTGCTGTTGTGCTTGCAGTAGGGTGATGATTTCCGTTTTCTGTATCGGAGTAAGTTTGGAAAATACGGTCGTCTGGTTGACTGCTTTCATTTTTTCCTCTTCACTCATCGTTTCAAAAATGGGGCCTGTCAGGGCATTGTCGGTGCGGATACCCACTTGGCGGGCGATGGTGCGAACCACTGCATCATTGTCGCCAGACAGAATCTTGATTTCAATGCCATGTTCATGCAATTGCTTGATGGCGCTGGCTGCCGATTGCTTGGGAGGATCCAGGAAAGCCAGATACCCAATCAGTACCATATCTTTCTCGTCCTCGATACGGAAATCACAAGTCTTGTCCAGGTAGCTTTTGTGGGCTACGGCAATGACACGCATACCTTGCTTGTTCATCTGTTCAATGATGTCGCGTGCCTTGTTTTTCAGTTCGATGGTCATGGGGTGCACCTCTCCATCAAACTCAGCATGCGAGCAGATGTCCAACATTTCCTCTACGGCTCCTTTTGTGATAATCTGTCGTTTCCCTTGACGGTCTTCTACCACTACCGACATTCTTCGCCGGGTAAAATCAAACGGGATTTCATCTACCTTTGTATAATTATCCTTCAGGTATTCCAAGGACAAGTCCTTTACGTGCGACAGAATGGCTTTGTCCATCAGGTTCTTTAATCCGGTCTGGAAGAAACTGTTGAAATAAGCGTGGCGTAGGATACGTCGGCTTTCGTCATTGCTTCCATCGGCGTTGATGTACTTCTCCAATACAATCTGGTCGCAGGTGAGGGTACCGGTTTTGTCTGTACAGAGAATGTTCATCGCCCCGAAGTTCTGAATGGCATTCAGGTCTTTTACAATGGTTTTCTTCTTTGACATAGCTACGGCACCTTTGGCTAGGTTGGCAGTAACAATCATCGGGAGCATTTCAGGGGTAAGTCCTACAGCTACCGATACGGCAAATATGAATGCTTCCAGCCAGTCGACTTTAGTCACACCGTTTACCAGGAAAATGAACGGAATCATGATGAGCATGAATCGTATCAGCAGGAAACTGACTTAGCTGATCCGCTGACTACATTAGAGCCCATGAAGCAGATGTTTTCCAGCTCAATTACACTTCCTTTGCTGTGCTTGTTTCCTTTGGCTTCCGGACGTTTCTCTATCGGGTCTGATTCTCCCGTCAGGGAAGACTGGCTTACAAACAAATCTTTTGCTTCGATGATACGCATGTCGGCAGGAATCATGTCTCCTGCAGCAATCATAACAATGTCTCCGGGAACCAGGTCTGCAATGTTGATTTCTTCATCTTGGTTACCAGCTCGTCTTACGTAACAGGTATTGGTCACCATTTTCAGTAAAGCTTCACTGGAGGCATTGGCTTTCCATTCTTGCCAGAAACGCAGTATGCTGCTGGCAATAACCATAGTCAGAATAATTATGATGGCAGTCCAGTCCTGTTCTCCTGGATTGGCCAGCAGCACATCGAGTACAAAAGAAATGATGGCCAGCGCCGTGAGTACGCCAATAAAAGGATTGATAAAAGCTTTGATGAAAGTCGATACGGGATTCTTTTTCTGCTCATGTTCCACTTCGTTCTTCCCATAGAGAGACTGTCTGGCTTCCACTTCTTCTTGTGTAAGTCCGATACGGCTTGTCTGGAAATAGCTGAAAACTGTGCCTAGTGTCTGGCTTGCTGCTAAAAATACCTTTTCGCCATTGAAGGTGAATGTGGTGCTACTTTTTCTTTTCTTCCACATGATCATTAAAATTCATAGGGTGATTACTATGTTTTCTTTTCACGTGGCAAAAGTAGGCAATGCCCCCGACAGAGACTGTTAGAGAAATATTAGAGTGGTATTAGAAAACTATTAGAATTTGTGAGACTAATTTTCTAATACCACTCTAATGGAGTTTATTTTTTTCTTTGAATGTATGCGTTAAAAGATTAAATGTGAGGAAGTTCGATGATGAAGGTCGTTCCTTCTCCTTGCTTTGAATGTACGGCTATACTGCCCTGATGCAGTGCGATGATTTTCTGTGCAAGCGCCATCCCGATACCGTGTCCTTCCGTATGCTGTTCCTGCTCTCCGCGGTAGAACAAGGTGAAAATCTTTTCTTTTTCTGCATCCGACATACCAATTCCGTCATCCGACAGGCGGATAATGGTCCATTTATCCCAGTAGGAAATCTGAATGAAAGAAGATTTGTCGTCTGAATACTTGCAGTTATTTTCAATCAAGTTAGCAAAGGCAATGTTCAGCAGGTAGTCATTACCCATGACGGTAATCATCCGGTCGTCTTCCGCATCTTCCTGTTCAAAAATCAGTTCGATGTGGTATTCCGGATGGGCACGAAGAATGATTTCCCGTGTATCGAGCAACAATTCGTCTAACCGGATTTCATGCATCTTGATCTGTTCTTTCTGGTAATCTGCTTTAGCCAGATTGAGCAGCCCGTCAATCAGTTTTGTCATTCGTCGTGCATCCTGTAGCACGTTCTGCATGGCTTGACGATATTGTGTTTCAGTACGATCCTTCTGCAGACACAAATCCAGTTCCGCAATGAGGGCAGCCAGTGGGGTTCTCATTTCGTGAGATACGTTGCTGACAAACATTTTCTGGGAGTTGAATGAAATTTCAAGTCGCTCCAGTAGTTCATTGAAAGCCTGGCTTAGTTCTCCTAATTCGTCTTTCTCGTTTCTTACAGGCAAACGCTGGTCAATACGTGAAGCGGTAATCGTTTCTGCTTCTTTTACGATTTCCCGGATAGGTTTTAAAGATGCCCGAACCAGGAAATAGCAGGTAATAAATAAAAGTAAGAGACCGATAAAAAACAGGATGACCAGTGTTTTCTGAAGCTCCAGCAGGTTGGTGTGTCCGTAACCGTCGTAAGCTGCGGCCGTCACAATATAAGTCTGTCCGTTGAAAGGATAAACCATCCCGACGGCCTGGTATTTTCCGATATAAAATTCAATTTCCTTTTGTTGAAGAATCTGGGCAATCATTTCCGGATTCTCTTTGACAATATCATTGTCGATGGCATCGTGGTAGAGCATGTGGAAGTCTGTGGTATATACAGCCACTTCCACCTCATTAATAAACTCCTTATTATTCAGGTAGATGGATTGCATGATGTCGGCATCTACCTGGTTTTGCAGGAACAGATGTACTTTGGTAACAGCTTCACTCTTCAGGTTATGGAAGAAGGTATTGCTTCGGATATGCTCGCTGACCAAATAGATTAAGGTCATGCAAAGCAGAAATGCCACAGCTATGACTCCGGTATTTTTGAGCGTAAGTGCGGTTTTGATTTTCATGGCTTTTCGTCAGTAAGAATAAATCCAATTCCAGGTTTGGTGTGAATCAGTTTAGTTTCAAAGTCTTTGTCTATTTTTTTGCGCAGGTAATTGATGTATACATCGATAAAGTTGGTACCGGTATCAAAGTGGGTATTCCAGACTTTTTCGGCAATTTCTATCCGGCTGATGACCCGTTCTGCATTCTGCACCATGTAGGTAAGCAGATTGTATTCTTTGGGAGATAAGCGGATGGGGTTTCCTTGGCGCATTACCTCTCTGCGGTTGGTATCAATTTGAAGGTCTTTGTAGGTAAGTTTCTCGGGAGCAACAACAGATACAGTTGCTTCTGCTTTTCTTTTTAGAAGCACTTTAATGCGTGCGTTCAGTTCCCGGAAGTCGAAAGGTTTTACCATGTAGTCATCTGCACCCGCATCAAATCCGTCGAGTTTGTCATCGGTTGCTCCCAAGGCTGTCAGCATAAGTACAGGGATATGCGGATTTGCTTTGCGTATTTCTTTGCAGAGTTCAAAGCCATCCAATTTGGGAAGAATAATATCTGAAATAACCAGCTGGAAAGAGTGAGATTGGAACAGACGAAGCCCCATGGCTCCATCGTATGCCACCATGGTGTGATAGCCATTTTCTTCCAGTCCGGTTTTTAGCAAATCGGCTACTCGTTTATCGTCTTCTATGATTAAAATACTGTACATAATAATAAATTGAATAAGTCAGACAGGGTCTGTTTTTATATTTAATCAGGGAAAAGTCAAGTGGAGTAGAAAAGAAAAAGTGGAGCATACAGGACTCGAACCTGCCACCTTTTGACTGCCAGTCAAACGCTCTAGCCAGATGAGCTAATGCCCCATTTGTTTTTGAAGTTGTCACAAAGGTACAACATTATTTCAAAAAAACAAGAAACCTGCTCTATAAAACAGAAGAAAACCATTAGTTTTGCGTCGGTTTATCAAAATAGAAAGGACTTATGAATTTACAGATACGCAAGGCTACATTGGATGATTTGGACCGTTTGATGGAGATATTTGAAGAAGCCCGTCGTTTCATGTGTCGTACGGGAAACCCTAATCAGTGGATTAATGGTTATCCCCAGCGGGAACTGATACAGGAGGAAATAGAGGCTTCTCACTGTTATGTGTGTGTAACGAAAGACGGAAGAGCAGTGGCTACCTTCTGTTTCATTCAGGGACCCGATCCGACGTATGCACGCATTGAAAACGGAGAATGGCGAGACGACTCTCCTTATTATGTGATTCATCGGCTGGCATCCGACGGTTCCTGCAAGGGGATAGGAAAACTATGTGTAGACTGGTGTTTCCGTCAGTGGCCGTGCCTGCGTGCCGATACCCATGCAGACAACAAGGTGATGCAACATCTGCTGCTTTCTACAGGCTTTGCGTATTGTGGAATTATCTATGTGCGTAATGGAACTCCGCGACTGGCTTATCAGAAATTAGCTTAGAAAGAGACGCTTTCCCTTAATAATGCTTAATTGGTAAATATTTTCCATTGGAAATTTATTCTTTATGTAATTATTTATTTTCTTTGCAAAAAGTTTCCATTAGAAAATAATAACAAAGAAAATAAATAGATATGAAGTATGTAATTGTTGGTGGGGTCGCAGGTGGAGCCACTGCGGCTGCCCGTATTCGGAGAAACACGGAAAAGGCTGAAATCATTTTGTTTGAGCGTGGAGAATATATCTCTTATGCCAATTGCGGTTTACCTTATTATATAGGCGGGGTAATTCAGGAGCGCGACCGCTTGTTTGTACAGACTCCGGAAGCATTCTCCACTCGTTTCCGCATCGATGTGCGGGTACGTTCGGAGGTTATGGCAATTGATACTGCCCGTAAAGAAGTGAAGGTACGCACTTCGGACGGAAAAGAATATACTGAAACATACGATAAATTGCTGCTTTCACCGGGGGCATCGCCAGTGCGTCCTCCTTTGCCGGGAATCGATAATGAAGGAATCTTTACCCTGAGAAATGTGGCAGATACAGACCGCATCAAGGCTTATATGCAGAGTCATGAGATAAAGAAAGCAGTGATTGTCGGAGGTGGTTTTATTGGGTTGGAAATGGCCGAGAACCTTCACCATGCCGGTATTGAGGTGGCTGTAGTAGAGATGGCAGATCAGGTGATGGGACCGATTGATTTCTCTATGGCAGCGCTGGTGCATGGCCATCTGCAACAGAAGGGTGTCAAACTGTATTTGCAACAGGCAGTGGAAGCCTTTGAAAAGACCGATTCCGGACTGAGAGTTAAATTCCAGTCGGGATTGCAGGCAGAAGCTCAGCTGGTTATCCTTTCCATTGGTGTACGGGCTGAAACTCGTCTGGCCGTAGAAGCCGGACTGAAGTTAGGAGAAATGAAGGGTATTTATGTAAATGAATATCTGCAGACTTCCGATGAGTCGGTGTATGCCGTAGGTGATGCCATTGAATATCCGCATCCGATTACCGGTAAGCCGTGGTTGAACTTCCTGGCTGGACCGGCTAACCGTCAGGCACGTATCGTTGCCGATAACATGACATTTGGCAACCGGGTGAAATATGAAGGTTCTATCGGGACAGCCATAGCGAAAGTGTTTGATTTGACGGTGGCTTCTACGGGACTTCCCGCCAAGCGTCTGAAAGCTTTTGGTATACCTTATCTGTCGGCAACCATTCACTCAGGTTCGCATGCCGGTTACTATCCCGATTCTTTGCAGATGGACATCAAAATTACTTTCTCTCCTGAAGGCGGTCGTTTGTATGGGGCACAGATTGTGGGATACAATGGAGTGGATAAGCGCATTGATGAATATGCACTGGTCATCAAGCAGAAAGGAACCGTATATGATTTGATGCAACTGGAACATGCATACGCACCTACTTTCTCTTCAGCTAAAGATCCGGTAGCAGTGTCGGGTTATGTGGCTGGAAATATCTTGAACGGCAAGATGACTCCTCTTTATTGGAGAGAGTTGCAGCAGGCCGATTTGACTAAAGTGACCTTAGTGGATGTACGGACAAAAGACGAGTATGAACTGGGGCACATCACTGAAGCGGTAAACGTACCTTTGGATGAGATGCGTTCACGGATGAAGGAGATTCCATCGGACAAACCAGTTTTCTTGTATTGTGGAGTAGGGTTGCGCGGTTATCTGGCTTCCAACATTCTGAAAGAAAACGGTTATAAGGATGTGCGCAACCTGATAGGAGGTATCAAGACCTACAATGCAGCGGTTACTCCGGTTTGCCAGCCGGAAGAAGCATGTGCCGTAGCCTGCTCGTGTGAAACGGCTGAAGGAAATTCGGATTGCAAAAAGGTACATGTGGTAGATGCCTGTGGCATACAGTGTCCTGGCCCTATCTTGCGTTTGAAAAAAGGGATGGAGGAACTGAAAGCCGGTGAGCAGATGGAAATTCATGCTACGGATGCCGGATTCCCGAGAGATGCAGAGGCATGGTGTCGTACTACCGGAAACCGCTTCCTTTCTTCAAAGTCGGAAGGGGGAATCTATAAGGTAGTGGTAGAGAAAGCGACTCCTTGTGCCATAGAGGCTTCCCGTCAGGACGTGGGAGAGAAGGGAAAAACTTTCATCCTTTTCAGTGATGACCTTGACAAAACTTTGGCTACCTTTGTGCTGGCTAACGGTGCGGCGGCTACGGGCAAGAAAGTGACCATCTTCTTTACCTTCTGGGGACTGAATGCCATCAAGAAGGAACGGAAACCCTTGGTGCAGAAAGACATTTTTGGAAAAATGTTCGGCATGATGTTGCCTTCCAGCTCTCGGAAACTCAAGCTTTCAAAGATGAATATGGGAGGTGTGGGTACGAAGATGATGCGTTACATCATGAACCGTAAGGGAATCGATTCATTGGAATCACTTCGTCAGCAGGCCATTGATAATGGAGTAGAATTCATTGCTTGCCAGATGTCGATGGATGTGATGGGAGTGAAAAAGGAGGAACTGCTGGACAACGTCACCATCGGTGGGGTAGCGACCTATATGGACCGTGCTGAGGAAGCCAATGTAAATCTGTTTATTTAAGTATGGAAAAAATAAAATGTATTTGTGTGATGAGAGAGCTCTTTCGGGCTCTCTCTGAACTTGAATCCCGTTTGATGCAGTCGCATGGAGTGTCGCTGAACGAAGCCATGGTGTTATGTGCTATTGGCAAGGAGCGGGTAGCAGCCAGTACGATTGTAGAGCGTACGGGACTGACTCCCTCGCATGCCTCCAAGGTGATTCGTGCGGTGGAGGAGCGGAATCTGTTAGTGCGTGCTTTGGGTGAGAAAGACAAGCGGCAAATGTATTTCTCTCTGACAAAAGAAGCGCATAACTGCCTGAAGGGAATACGCGAGCAGGGGATAGATATACCGGAACTGTTGCAACCCTTGTTTGCTTCTTATGCGGAGGGAGTGTCTGATTCGTGTGAATAAAGGTAAGTGAAAGGATGAAAAAGAAGAAATTTGAATTGGAAGTACCCGGTGGAGCCGACAAAGTCCTGTTGCACACCTGTTGCGCACCGTGTTCATCGGCTATTATCGAATGCCTGTTGAATCATGGCATACGTCCTACTATTTATTATTGTAATCCGAATATCTACCCGTTGGAGGAATACAATATCCGTAAGGACGAGTGTACCCGCTATGCCCAGTCGTTGGGCTTGGATATTGTGGATGCAGATTATGACCATGCATCCTGGCGTTGCACGGTGGCCGGACTTGAAAATGAACCGGAGCGCGGAGGGCGTTGCCTGAAATGTTTCAAAATGCGTCTGGCCGATACGGCCCGTTATGCACATGAGCACGGTTTTTCAGTCATCACGACCACGTTAGCTTCCTCTCGCTGGAAAAGTCTGGAGCAGATTAATGAAGCAGGGCATTGGGCTGTAGCTGCTTATCCCGATGTAACCTGGTGGGAACAGAACTGGCGCAAGGGTGGCTTGAGTGAACGCCGTATAGCTATTATCAAGGAATATAATTTCTATAACCAGCAGTATTGCGGCTGTGAGTTTAGTATGCGGAAGCATGACGAAGAGCCTACTCCTTCTTCTCTTCCTCCTTCTTCGCCTCAATAGGCATGGTGTTTTCCTTATAGGCAGAGAAACCTTTTACTTTTACGCGTTCTTTTTTCTCTTCCTCGTTGATAGCTGCCTGACCTAACTGGTTTATGTTGTCCTTTATCACATTGTGCATGTCAAAGAAATAGTCCAGCAGCATTTTCATGTGTTCTTCCAGTTCTCCTTCTCTGGGAGAGAAGAACGTGTGGCAACGGGAGTGTAGTCCGATGGTCTTCTCATCCTCGTCCACCATATAGACGGTAGTGACCAGTGAGTTTACATTGGCCAAATTGATAATCTCTTTCAGATAGGGAAGCGCTTCGTTATCGGCATTGATGGAGCCCCACCACGGATTCCAGATCATGATAAATCGGTTCTCTTCTTCTGCCGCAATATAGAAATCGTCGCCCTGATATTTAAAGGTGATGTGATTTTCTTCATTCACCTTAGGCTGGCAGCCTATTTTCTTCAGTACGCTGATGACGAGGTCTTTTGTCGTGACTTCGTCCTGTTCGTCTTTTGTCATTCTTTCAATGTATTCCAACCGTTTCTGACGCTCGCGCAAGAAACGCAAGGCAAACAATACGACCGGCCAGAGGGCCAGTGCAATGACGGCAATCAATAAGGTTATTTCGCTGATGTGTGTCATGGTACGGTTTTTTTAAGGTAATGAATAGATTTTTTCTTTATATATTCTAAAGATAACAATTTTATTTGAAAACGAGGAAATGCATTATACTTTTTTTAACAGGAATTATGCAGCAAAACGCTGAATCTGTTGTTTATAGTATGTAATCAATTAAAGACATAGATGTATGAAAAAAATGGTATCAATTCTGATATGCGCTCTGGCCTTGATGGTCGGACATATTCAGGCTCAAGAAGTTGAGTTGACCAAAGAAGAAAAGAAAGCTCTTCAAGAGAAAATAGACAGTATTCATCATGCAGAAGCCATGGAAGCTGTTAATGCAAGGAAATTTACCCTTGAAGCAGACCAGGTGGTGTTTAAGTACGGGCAGACGGCCTACGTGACATCGAATACTAATTTCGTTTCTGTAGACGGAGAAAATGCGGTGGTGCAGGTAGCTTTTAATATTCCGGCTGCAGGCCCAAACGGATTGGGAGGTGTGACGGTAGACGGAAAGGTTTCTTCTTACGAAGTAAAGACTGACAAGAAAGGTACGCTTTATTTATCTATGAATGTGATGGGCACTGGTATTTCGGCTCGTTTGGATATTAGTATGCCGAGGGGAACGAATAATGCCACGGTTACCATTACCCCGAATTTTAATTCTAATCGTCTGACCCTGAACGGGGTGATACTTCCGTCTTTCAAGAGCTCAGTATTTAAAGGGCGTTCAATTTAATAAAACAAGATGAATTATGAGAAAAATGTTGTTTTTTGCGTGTCTGTTGTTGGGGTTGTCGGCATGTGAGAAAGACCCTGACATGAATCAGCTGGACGCGGATCTGGTAGTCTATACCGATTATGATAAGGATGCCGACTTTGGTAGCTATAAAACCTATTTCTTGCCTGACAGTATTTTGGAGGTTGGCGGGTATCGTGCTACTTACTGGAAGGATGAGAATGCAAAGGCTATTATTAATAAGGTAGCCGCTGAAATGGATGCACGCGGATACACCCGTATCCTTGATCCGGAAAAGAAGGAAGAAGCCAATGTGGGCTTGCAGCTTTCCTACGTAGCTCAGACAACTCAGGTCATTACCGGTGGATACTGGGGCGGCTGGTGGGACTATGGCTTCTGGGGTCCCTGGTCTGGATGGTATTATCCGTATCCTGTGTCCTATTCCTATAATACCAATACCTTGGTGATGGAGATGGTCGACCTGACTGCCGATGAAGGCGGTGCACAGAAAAACCTTCCGGTAGTATGGTATGCCAGTGCGTCTGGATTCCAGTACAGCGGGCAGTTTAATCAGATGATGTTGCAGAACTCGGTGGTACAGGCTTTTGAACAGTCACCTTATATTAAATCGGTTAATTAATTAGAGGAGGAATTTGAAATGAAGATAAATGTATTGAAAAAGATGGCGCTGCTGGCCTTTATGTGTCTGGGAGTGGCTGTAAGAGGATTTTCGCAATTCGATATCAGCAAGACTACTTTGAAGGTGGACTGGCAGATGAATGCGCCTTTTTCTACTGATTTTGCAGATAAGTTGAGCGGATGGGGAATGAACTATGAGTTGGGCTATCAGTTTACGCCTCGTTGGGAAGCTGGAGTCTTTGCTTCTTTCCATACCAATCATAAGTATGTGGGGCGTCAGACCTTGTCATTGTCGCCTACAGAGTCACTGACTACCGACCAGCAGCGTTCGGCATTTCAAGTACCGTTTGGCGTGATGGGAGCATATAATCTTTCTACCAACCGTTATATAAAGCCTTATATCGGAGTGAAGGCGGGTGCTATGTTTGCCCGTAATACTACTTATTTGGGTAGCGGAGGTGTGTACGACAAATCGTGGGGATTTTATGTTTCTCCGGAAATCGGTCTGAAGATCTATCCGACAGGAAAGAAATGGGGATTCCATGTAGCCGGCTACTACAGTTATGCTACCAACAAGACGCAGACATTGACTTGCGACATTGAGGGGCAGAATCATGCCGGTTTCCGTCTGGGAGTAATCTTCTGATAGAATCAGATATACTATACAAGAAAGAGGGTGTGTCAAAATGCATACCCTCTTTTTTTTATGACAAAGCCCCGACTTTCCCAAGCCGAGGCTTTGTT
>ENA-OQEY01000680-OQEY01000680.1-human-gut-metagenome-genome-assembly--contig:-NODE-680-length-19146-cov-12.903666_pt1 | contig 19146 bp, 10 predicted proteins | sample MGYA00242801_ERZ504647 | MGnify/ENA primary metagenome ERZ504647 (study PRJEB26092, sample SAMD00036204) | human gut metagenome | host: Homo sapiens | study: EMG produced TPA metagenomics assembly of... | reverse complement strand
TTAAAACGCCCAATGAAGTTTTCGCTCAAAAATTAAACGAAAACATAGGTGTTGCATTTATAACTTGAATCCACCACTTGTTTAAACAACATTATTCTGCGTTGTTGTTTTATGCAGCCCGTCTGGTAGGTGAGGATGATGCGGAAGATATTGTTCAAGATGTATTTGTTGAGTTGTGGAATAACAAAAGCAAGATTGATTTTGATAATCATATTAAAGCTTTTCTATATCGGGCTGTTTATACAAGATCTATTAATTTTCTGAAGCATAAATCGGTGGTGGATGGTTATACGTCGGAAGAAAAAGAATTTTTTGCCCAGAAGATTGCCTATTATAATTATGAAAATTCTGAGGTAATGGCACGGTTGGAGAATATGGAGTTGAAGAAGGAAATTCTGTCTGCCATAAACGACTTGCCAGACCAGAGCCGGAAAGTGTTTAAGATGAGCTATCTCTACGATATGAAGAATAAAGAAATTGCCGACATACTTGGTATTTCCCTGAGAACAGTAGAAGCCCATATGTATAAGGCTTTGAAGATACTGCGTGTAAAGCTCAGTCATTTGCTTTTATTATTAATTTGTTTTTTTAGGTGTGTATGAATAAAATTAGTGATGATATTATATGGAGGTATCTTCAGGGAACTGCGACTACTGAAGACATGAAGGCATTGAATGAGTATATCAGTGCTTCGCCTGAAAACAAAAAGTATTTGTTTTCCATAGAGGAGTTGTATCATCTGGGAAAGTGGAAATACGACGAAGAAGATAAAATAAACGCAGCCATGCAACGACTGAAATCGGTTGTACAGCCTGTTGAGATGTCTGTGGTTTCGGAAAAGAAGGAGAAAAAACAGATGAAGCACCTCTTTTTGTGGACTCGATATGCGGCGGCCGTGCTGGTTCTGGTGCTTATAGGGTGGCTGTCCTTTAAAGGGCTGACAAGCGAGGACATGATAAAAGTTTACGCGGACAGTAAGATAAGAAAGATTGAACTGGCGGATGGAACAAAAGTCTGGTTGAATAAAGGGAGTGTGTTTGAATATCCGAAAACTTTTACGAAAAACAACCGGAAAGTCAGACTGGATGGGGAAGCTTATTTTCAAGTAGCCCGTCAGACAGGCAAACATAAGTTCACGGTAGAGAGTAAGCTGATGACGGTGGTAGTGCATGGTACGATTTTTAATATGAAGAGTTATGCTAGGGATACCGTAGCCGAAACGTCGCTTATTGAAGGAGAAGTGCTTGTGGAATCTGCTAATGATGATTCAAAAATCGTTTTGCTTCCAGGTCAGAAAGCCATTGTAGAAAAGAATAACCATAAGATGGTGGTGAAAGAAACCAATTCAATTATGGATGGAATCTGGCGAAACAACATGGTGCCATTCCAGAATGCGACAATTCAGGATATTGCAAAAGTGCTGGAGGATTTATATCATGTTAAGATAGAGGTTCGTAAGGATATTGACCTGGAACATACTTATTCGGGCATGATAGAGAAAAAGCAAGAGCTTGAAGATGTAATAAAAACTTTGCAAAATAGTATACCGATAAAATATAAGATAGAGAGTGATAAGGTTTTGATTGAACCTGTGGAGTAAAATCCGATTCGGCAAACACGCTTTTATGAGGTGTTTGCCGATTTTTTTTTGTTCCCTGAAAAAAATAATGAACTTGAGTAAGTGTTTTATATAAGATGGCTGTTATATATGTACTATCGGAAATTGTAGTAATAATTTAAAATAACAAGATTATGTTTAACCTTAAAAAGAATTTATTTTTAGAAGGGAAAATGCAATCCTTATGTTCGGGAAAGTATCTCAGGACATTGGTTTTTCTAGGCTTGTCGGCAGCTCCGTTTCAGTGGGTTTCGGCGCAGTTTAATCTTTCACTGTCTAATCCCAGTTTGGGAAGTGTGATTAAAGAAATTCAGGCGCAGTCGGATTATCAGTTCTTTTATGACGATAAGCTTGCTTCTGTTCAACTTGAATCTTTGAATGTAACTGATTCTTCTTTGCAGGAAGTATTGAGTAAGGCTTTGAGTGGAAAAAATATTTCTTATAAAATAGACGATAAAGTCGTTTATCTGTCTATGGATAATTCCACAGTAAAGAAGTCGCCTGCACAGAATGCTGCAAAGAAGACGATTACCGGACGTATAGTAGATGCGACAGGTGAACCATTGATTGGTGTGACTATTATGGAAAAAGGAACTACCAATGGTAGCATTACCGATTATGATGGAAATTATTCTTTGAGTGTACCTGGAAATGCAGTGCTTCAGTTCTCTTATATCGGCTATAAGAGTGTAGAGATGAAGGTAGAAGGCAAAGAAGTGATTGACTTGACCATGCATGAAGATACTGAGGTATTGGACGAGGTTGTCGTTACTGCTTTGGGTATCAAGCGTGAGAAAAAAATGCTGGGATACGCTGTGCAGGAATTGAAGAGTGATGAGTTGAACAAGACAGGTGACCCTTCTGTGACCAGTGCTTTGCAGGGTAAGGTAGCCGGTTTGTCAATGAATACTTCATCTACCGGTTTGGGAGGTTCTACCAAGATTACTATTCGTGGTAACTCTTCATTGAGCGACAATAACCAACCGTTGTGGATTGTGGATGGAGTGCCGTTCAGTGATAACAGTACTTCTGATGCTTCTTTCTATGGTGGTGTAGACCGTGGTGGTGCTTCGTTAGACATCAATCCGGATGACATTGAGAGTATTTCAGTTTTGAAAGGCCCGAATGCCGCAGCATTGTATGGTTCACGTGCTGGTAACGGTGTAATTTTGGTTACAACGAAGAAAGGTTCCAAGAAAGATGGTTTTGGTATCCGCTATACTGGTAACTTTACATGGAGTAGCGTAGCCGAAACATTAGAGCAGCAGGAACGTTATGGCCAGGGACAGATTGGTGCCAATGGTGGTGCTAGCTATACCAAAGAAACATCAGGTAGCTGGGGACCCGTATTGGATGGAAGCCCATTTGAAGCTTGGAATGGTGAGACATATGCTTATTCAAAATATGGCAATAAGTTGAAGGATTATTTTGATACTGGTTTCTCACAGAATCACAATGTGTCTATCAGCAACGGTACTGAAACGTCACATTTCCGTGCTTCGTTCGGTGCATCGGATAACAAGGGTGTGTTCCCGAATGAAAAATTGAATCGTATAAATATCGACTTGAATGCTGGTACAGAATTGAATAAATGGATGTCAATCGACGGAAAGATTTCATTGTCACGTACCAAAGCAGAGGATCGGCCTGAATATGGTACATACGGTGCTATCAACCAGTTGATGGGTATTCCTCACAATGTACGTTTGGATGATTTGAAACAGTATTCAACTGAAGATGCCGTACATGTGAACTGGTATGGACCGAGTGCTGAAATCCGTAACCCATATTATGTATTGCATCAGCGTCATAATTCTGACGAACGCTGGCGTGCATTTGGTTATTATAGCACTAAGATTAACTTTACTGACTGGTTGCATTTATCTGCTAAGTATGCCTTCGATTATTACCGTACGCGTGTTCAGAATACCAATGCAGGTGATGCGTATAATAATGAAACGGTTCCTAGTGCTATCACTGATGACAAGATGGATCGTGGCGAAGAAAACTTCTTCGAATCAAATGCTGAATTTATTTTGATGGGTGACCGTCAGTTGACTGAAAACTTCCGCCTTGGCTTTACGCTGGGTTCTAACTTCATGTATCAGAAGTTTGAGTCTTTGAGTGCCGGTGTAGGTAATATGTTGACTAAGGGTGAATGGATGTTCAATGCGGCTAACCTGTTGCGTACAGCTGCTGAAACAGGTAAGGAACGTGCCATGAATTCTGTATTTGGTTCTGTGCAGATGGCATGGAAGGAATATTTGTCATTAGACCTTACTGCTCGTAATGACTGGTCATCTACATTGCCTAAGCAGAATAATTCATTCTTCTATCCTTCTGCTAACTTGAGTTTTGTTATTTCTGATTTCATGAAGTCTATCGACAAATCTTTACCTTCATGGGTAACTTTTGCTAAGTTGCGTCTGTCTGCTGCACAGGTAGGTAAGGATACAGAACCGTATCAGTTGTACAATACTTATGCTTATAAGTTTGATAATGGCATCTTGACTCCTGATAAGAGTAATGTGAAGTTGAACGATAATTTGAAGCCGGAAATTGCTACTTCATACGAAGCTGGTTTGGATATGAAGTTCTTTGATAATCGTTTCGGGTTTGACTTTACTTATTATTACAGCAAGACTAAGAACCAGATTATGAAGGTGCCTGCTGCAGCTCCTTGGAGTGGTGGACAGTGGGTTAATGCCGGTTTGATTTCGAACCAGGGTGTTGAATTGATGTTGTATTCTACCATTGTAGATACTAAGGACTTCACATTTGATTTGAATGTGAACATGGCGCACAATGTTTCTACTGTTAAAGAACTGGCTCCTGAATCTAATGTGAACTATATGTTCTTTAACGGTGATGGCAACTTCCCTGTTAAGGTTGGTGCTCGTGCAGGTGAAAAACTGGGTGAGATTTATGCAACTACCCTGTACAAACGCAATGATAACGGTGATATTATAATCGGTGCCGACGGTATGCCGATGACTGTGACTGATGAAGCTGAATATGTAGCTAACCCGATTGGTAACATTCAGCCTGACCTGACCATGTCTGTATCACCTACTTTCACTTATAAAGGTGTAACTCTTTCTGCTATGTTTGATATGAAATTCGGTGGTGATATCTTCTCTTACTCAGAAATGATGTCTACCGGTAGAGGTTTGGCTAAGCGTACGGAAAATCGTGGAGAAGCTGATAATTATATGATGGTATTCCCTGGTGTGACTGAAAATGGTCAGCCTAATACCACGAAGATTACAGCTAGCCAGTACTATGGTGCGTTGTTGGCTGAAGACTTCTTGTATGATGCTTCATTTATTAAGTTGAAAGAATTGTCATTGGGTTATTCATTCCCGTCAAAGATGCTGAAAAAGACCCCGTTGACTTCACTGAACGTTTCATTTGTAGCACGTAACTTGTGTTATCTGTTGAAGCATACACCGGGTACAAGTCCTGAAGGTGGTTACGATACAACTATGTTCTCACAGGCTATTGATTATGCGGCTCTGCCTTATACTCGTACCTTTGGTTTGTCTGTTAGTTTAGGTTTTTAATCTTAAAAAATAGTATAGAGTTATGAAATTCAATATATATAAATCTGTCGCCTTGTGTTCGTTGTTAGCACTTACAGGCTGTCATGACTTTGAAGAAATGAATACCAATCCGTATGCTCCGGTTTATGATCCTACAGTGATAGGAGGTACGGCTGACGGCATTGATATCGACTATACTTTGTCGGAAAATGCGTTAAAGAGTTTACAAGCTACAGAAAGTGCGGTAGGTGCAACTTTCTTTAACTTCATGTATGAAGGGTTATACAATGATTATCAGACTGCTACTAACCTGACACATGATGTGTATGCAGCTTATAGTGGATCAAACGGTTTTTTGAATAATGCTCCGGCTTATGCGTATAACGATGCTTGGTCAGCATCTCGTTGGCGTCATTTCTATGATGACCGTACCATCTCAGAATATAGCCAGTTGATTAAGACTTTTTGGTTCTGTAATAGAGAATATTATCACAATGTATTCCACATTACACGTATCTACTATGCTTTCTTGATGTCTGCTCAGACTGATACTTATGGAGATATTCCAATTAAGTATTATGTAAAAGGTATGATTCCTCCTGAAGAAAATGTGGAATACAGTTCACAAGAGGAAGTATATGGTTTAATATTCCAGATACTTGATCAGGCTATCACAGGTTTGCATAATCCTCCAACTGGTGCTCAGTATAAGTTCAGTGATACGGATGACCGTGTGTACAAAGGTGATGTAAATAAATGGCTTCGTTTTGCGAATACACTGCGTCTGCGTCTTGCCTTGCGTGTGTCAAATGTAAATCCAGCGTTGGCTAAGGAACAGGGTGAGAAGGCATTGACAGATCCTGCTGGCTTGATGCAGGGACAGGAAGACAATATGAAACTGATTCCTAAACGTCAGTTTGTAACCGGCGGTAATGAGAATATTTTTGCCTTGATGTACGGTTGGGGTGCCAGTGTAGTTTTGCCTAAGGAAATGGAGTGGGCATACAAGAACCAGGCGTTAAAGGATGGTATTGACTCATCGGCTGATGGTTTTGTGGCTAAGGTGTCACAAGGTGCTGAAGAAGGTACAGTAGTGGGCCTGGATAACCAGAAGTTTAATGAAAAAGAAGCAAATTGTTATCTTGACCCCCGTTGTGAAGTGTTATGGTTCCGTCCTACATCTTTGGATGATTTGAATGCGAAAGATGGTATTCATGAATCAGATAAAGAATTCGGTGGTTACCGTAATGGAGTAACAGAGGTTGGTTCTAAATATACTACAGTTTATTCTCCGATGCGTGTAGATCAGCGTACAGATGTTATGAACCGTAAGGTATGGTGGAACTTAGCTCGTGAAATTGTATGGATGGGCTATTCTGAAAGCCTCTTCCTGAAGGCTGAAGCTGCTTTGCGTGGCTGGGCTGGACTGCCTAAAACTGACGCCAAGAAATATTATGAAGAGGGTATTCGTGCTTCAATGAACTATTATGAAATTGATGCAGATGCCGAAGGTCAGCAGAAGATTGATAATTACATTAATCACTTGGCTGGTATGAAAGCTTTCACTAGCGGTTCTGACGAAGAACAGCTTGAACAGATTATTACACAGAAGTGGTTAGCTGTATATCCTAATGGTAATGAAGGTTGGGCAGAGGTACGTCGTACTGATTATCCTCGCTATTTGCTGTTGCCGCGTTATGGTAATAACTCTAACGGTGAAGTAGAAAATACGAAACTGATTAAGCGTATTAGTTATCCAAATAGTGAGTCACGTAATCCGTTGAAGCCAGATTATACTCAAGGTACAAGAGTTTGGTGGGATGTAGCTGACACGATGGATGACAGCGGCAAATGGCATACGCCGAACAACTTCAGATAATTACCTTTAATAAATGAATAAAGAAAGCCGTTTTAGCCTGTTGGTATTGGTTTGATATACATTAATATGGCTAAAACGGCTTTTTTAATCATTATTTTTCTTAACTTTAGTCACTGCGGGGTTGCAGTATCTTTTAGCTATTATAATAACATGAAAAATTCACTTTGGGCTTTTATTGGTTTGGCTGGTCTAACATGGGCTTGTTCTACTCCTGTTACTCCTGTGGAAGAAGATTTGACACAGTATGTGAATCCTTTCATTGGAACGGACTTTACCGGAAATACTTATCCGGGTGCACAAGTTCCTTTTGGCATGGTTCAATTGAGTCCGGACAACGGGCTTCCGGGATGGAATAGAATTGCAGGCTATTACTATCCGGACAGTACCATTGCCGGGTTTAGCCATACGCATCTTTCAGGAACAGGAGCAGGCGATTTGTATGATATTTCTTTTATGCCTGTAACCCTACCATACGTAGAAGCAGAAGCCCCTCTGGGGATACATTCCAAGTTTTCGCATGAGAAGGAAAGTGCATCTGCCGGATATTATCAGGTCTTCTTGGATGATTATGGAATCAATGTGGAACTGACGGCAACGGCACGTTGCGGAATTCAACGCTATACTTTTCCGGAAGCGAAATCGGCCATTATTCTGAATCTGAAAAAAGCAATGAACTGGGATGCCACACAGGATAGTTATGTGGAGGTAGTAGACTCTGTGACTATCCGTGGATATCGTTTTTCGGACGGTTGGGCCAGAAAGCAGAAGGTGTTCTTCCAGACCCGTTTCTCTGTTCCTTTTGAGAATGTACAAATGGATACGACTCCTATCTTGAAGGACAATCTTCCTATGGGTACTGCATACGTTGCCCGGTTTGATTTCTCAACGAAAAAGGATGAGCAGATAATTGTTTCTACCGCCATTTCGGGAGTGAGTATGGAAGGGGCAGCCAAGAACCTGCAGGCAGAAGTTCCGGAAAACGATTTTGAAAAGTATCGGTTGCTGGCCAAGGAAACATGGAATAAGGAATTGTCGAAGATAAAGGTAGAATCGGAAAACAAGGATGACAAGACCGTGTTCTATACGGCACTTTATCATAGCATGCTGGCTCCTACCATTTATTCGGATGTCGACGGACAATATTACGGACCGGATCAGAAGGTGCATCAGGCGGAGAACTGGACCAATTACAGTACGTTCTCTCTTTGGGATACGTTCCGGGCTTCACATCCGCTGTTTACTTATACGCAGCCGGAACGGACTAATGACATGATTAAGTCGTTCTTGGCATTCTATGAGCAGAACGGCCGTTTGCCGGTATGGAACTTCTATGGAAGTGAAACAGACATGATGATTGGTTATCATGCGGTACCAGTTATTGTGGATGCGTATTTGAAGGGTATCGGTGATTTTGATGCTGAGAAGGCATTGGAAGCTTGTGTAGCTACTGCGAATATTGATGAATACAGAGGCATTGGCTTTTATAAGCAGAAGGGATACATCCCTTATAATGTCACAGACGAATATAATTCTGAAAACTGGTCGTTGTCAAGAACACTGGAATATGCGTTCGATGATTTTTGTATAGCTGAAATGGCTGCCAAGATGGGGCGGAAGGATATAGCGGATACTTTCTATGCTCGTTCGCAGAATTACCGTAATGTGTATAATCCGGCTACTTCCTTTATGCAGCCCAAAGATGATAAAGGTAATTTTATCAAGGACTTCCATGCTGAGGAATATACGCCACATATTTGTGAAAGCAATGCATGGCATTATTTCTGGTCTGTACAGCATGATGTGGATGGTCTTGTGAGCCTGGTGGGAGGAAAGGAGCGTTTTAGAGAGAAGCTTGACAGCATGTTTACATATCACCCGACGGATGACCACGAGTTGCCTATTTTCAGTACGGGTATGATTGGACAGTATGCACACGGAAATGAGCCGAGTCATCATGTAGCCTATCTGTATAATAAGGTAAATCAGCCTTGGAAAACGCAGCAATATGTGTCGCAGATTATGGATGAACTGTATCTGAATACCCCGGCTGGTTTGTGTGGAAATGAGGACTGCGGACAGATGTCGGCATGGTATGTATTCAGTGCCATGGGCTTTTATCCTGTAAGTCCTGTTTCCGGTGAGTATGAAATAGGAAAACCAAAATTTAAAAAGGTTGAATTGCAGTTGGCAAATGGCAAAACGTTTACTGTGCTTGCGAAGAATCTTGACAAAGAAAATAGGTACATACGTGCTGTGAAATTAGATGGCAAGGATTATCATCAGAGTTTTATTACGCATGAACAGATTCTGTCAGGTGCGACATTGGAACTGGAGATGTGTAATGAGCCTGGGCATACATGGTATTAATTAAAAATTTTAAACTAGGAATTTATGATGAAGAAATTAGTATTGTTAATTATGATAATGTGCTTTGCCCTTCACGGTAAGGCTACGAATTATGCAGACTATGTGAATCCGCTAATTGGTACACAGTCTACTTATGAGTTTTCTTCCGGAAACACGTATCCGGCTATTGCACGTCCGTGGGGTATGAACTTCTGGACACCTCAGACCGGAAAAATGGGAGACGGATGGCAGTATATGTATACAGCTACTAAAATCAGAGGATTTAAACAGACCCATCAGCCCAGCCCGTGGATTAATGACTACGGTCAGTTTTCCATTATGCCGGTGGTAGGAGAGCTGGTGTTTGATGAAAACAAACGTGCCAGCTGGTTCTCGCATAAAGGTGAAGAAGCAAAGGCATATTATTATAAGGTATATCTGGCAGAACATGATGTAGTGACAGAGCTGGTTCCGACTGAACGGGCTGCCCTGTTCCGTTTTACTTTCCCTGAAAATGAGCATTCTTACATAGTGATTGATGCGTTTGACAAGGGTTCTTATGTGAAGATTGATGCGGCAAATAACCGTATCATTGGTTATTCTACCAAGAATAGTGGTGGTGTGCCTGATAATTTCAAAAACTATTTTGTAATAGAATTTGACAAGCCTTTTACGTACAAGGCTACGGTGGCTGACAGCTGTATCTCTGTAAATAAAGCTGAACAGGAGGCAAATCATGCAGGAGCTATTATCGGTTTTGCTACTCGAAAAGGAGAAAAGGTACACGCCAGAGTGGCTTCTTCTTTCATCAGTCAGGCACAGGCTTTAGAAAATCTGAAGGAGTTGGGCAATGACAGTTTTGATGTGTTGGTAGAAAAAGGTAAGACAGCTTGGAATGAAGCGTTGGGCAGAATAGAGGTAGAAGGCGGTAATCTTGACCAGTATCGTATGTTCTATTCTTGCTTGTACCGTTCATTGCTGTTCCCTCGTAAGTTCTATGAGATAGATGCCAACGGACAGGTAGTGCATTACAGTCCTTACAACGGACAGGTACTTCCGGGATACATGTACACAGATACAGGTTTCTGGGATACATTCAGATGTCTTTTTCCCTTGTTGAATTTGGCTTATCCGTCAGTTAATAAAGAGATACAAGAAGGACTTGTCAATACTTACAAAGAGAGTGGATTCTTCCCTGAATGGGCCAGCCCCGGACACCGCGGATGTATGGTGGGCAACAATTCTGCTTCCGTGTTAGTTGATGCTTATATGAAAGGTGTAAAGGTGGACGACCTGAAGACATTGTATGAAGGATTGCTTCATGGAACAAAGAACGTGCATCCGGAGGTATCTTCTACCGGACGTCTGGGATATGAATATTATAATAAATTAGGTTACGTGCCTTGTGATGTGAAGATACACGAGAATGCAGCCCGTACACTGGAATATGCGTATGATGACTGGTGTATCTATAAACTTGCTAAAGAACTAAAGCGCCCGAAAAAGGAAGTCAAGCTTTTTGCAGAGCGTGCCATGAACTATAAGAATCTGTTTGATTCGGAAACCAAACTGATGAGAGGCAAGAAGGAAAACGGTGAATTCATGAAGCCTTTCTCTCCGTTGAAATGGGGGGATGCCTTCACTGAAGGAAACAGCTGGCACTACACCTGGTCGGTATTCCATGACCCTCAGGGACTGATTGACCTGATGGGAGGAGACAAGGCCTTTGTGTCTATGCTTGATTCTGTCTTCTCTGTACCGCCTGTATTTGATGACAGCTATTATGGTTTTGTAATTCATGAGATTCGTGAGATGACTGTGATGAACATGGGTAACTATGCACATGGAAACCAGCCTATCCAGCACATGATTTATCTGTACAATTATGCCAAACAGCCGTGGAAAGCACAGTACTGGTTGCGCCAGGTGATGAACAAGATGTACACGCCGACTCCGGATGGGTATTGTGGTGACGAGGACAATGGACAGACTTCTGCATGGTATGTATTTACAGCATTGGGATTTTATCCGGTATGTCCGGGAAGCAATGAATATGTGGTAGGTGCTCCTTTGTTTAAGAAAGCGACTATTCATCTGGAAAATGGAAAGGACGTAACGATTGAAGCTCCGTTGAACAGTGAGGAGAATTTGTACATCAAAGAGATGAAATTGAATGGGAAATCTTATACTCATAACTATTTTTCACATGAAGATTTGATGAATGGAGCGAAAATACAAATAGAAATGAGTAACTTGCCGAACGAAAACAGAGGTATAGCTGCAGAAGATGCTCCTTACTCGTTTTCAGTGGATGAGAAATAAGAACCTTCATATATTAAATTTAAAACCATGAATAAGAAATCATTATTGTTTGTTCCGGTTTTGTCTTTGTGTCTGGCTTCTTGTGGAAGTGGCCAGAAAGGGCAGGAGATGGAAGATTTGACACAGTTTGTAGACCCTCGTATTGGTACTGGCGGACATGGACATGTGTTTTATGGTGCCAATGTGCCTTACGGATTTATTCAGCTGGGTCCGACAAGCATTCCTCAGTCATGGGACTGGGTATCGGGGTATCATGTATCAGACTCTACGGTGATAGGATTTCCACATACACATTTGAGTGGAACCGGTATAGGCGACTTGCATGACATCAATGTAATGCCGGTAGTAGGAGAAGTGACTTATTCAAGAGGGGATGCTTCATCGTATGAAACGGGATTATGGTCTTACTCAGACCGCTCGAAAGAAGTTGTGACTCCGGGTTACTATCGTACTCACCTGTCAAGATACAATGTGGATGTAGAATTGACAGCTACTAAGCGTGTCGGTTTTCATAAATATACCTTCCTGGGAAATGAAAGTCCGGCCATTGTATTTGATATGGTAAACGGTGGCTGCTGGGATAAAACCACAGAAGCCGTGATACGGGTGGTAAACGACAGCACCGTGAGCGGTTATCGCTATTCAAAGGGATGGGCTGACGACCAGCGTGTATTTTTCCGTGCAGAATTCTCACGTAAGTTTGATAACGTAGAATTTATTGTCAACGACTCTGTGAAGGAAGGTAACATGGCAAAAGGTGCACAACTGTTTGCCAGAGTCAACTTTGCTGCGGGAAACCAGGAACCGGTGTATATGAAGGTGGCATTGTCTCCTACTTCAGAAGAAGGTGCACAACTGAATATGCAGACAGAACTGAGTGGTTGGGACTTTGAGAAGACGATTGCAGATGCTAAGGCTGCCTGGAATAAGGAATTGAATAAGGTAAAAGTGTATACCACAGATGAGGCTTCAAAGAAGATTTTCTATACAAGTCTGTATCACACCTTGTTTGCTCCGTCTGAATTCTGTGATGTGAACGGTGATTATTATGGAGCCGATAAGCAGATGCACAAGGGCGAAGGTTTTGTAAATTACACTACATTCTCGCTGTGGGATACCTATCGTGCGGCACAGCCGTTGATGACGATTCTGCATCCTGAAAAGATGAGTGACATTATCAATACCATGCTTCACATCCATCAGCAGCAAGGAAAGCTTCCGGTATGGCATCTGATGGGGTGTGAAACCAACTGTATGGTAGGTAATCCGGGTGTACCGGTGGTGGCAGATGCCATTTTGAAGGACATCAAAGGATTTGATACAGAATTGGCCTTCAAGGCACTGAAAGAGTCTTCTATGTTGCCTGAACGTGGAATGGAACATCGCATTGAATACGGATTCATTCCGGCAGACAAGATGACGGAAGCTATTGCGTACGATATGGAATATGCTATTGCAGACTGGACAGTGGCACAGGCCGCTCAGAAACTTGGCAAGCAGGAAGATTATGAATATTTCCTGAAACGTAGCAAATCATACAAGAATTATTTTGATGCTTCTACGGGATTCATGAGAGGAAAGATGCTCGACGGTTCCTGGCGTACTCCGTTTAGTCCTTATGCATCTTCTCACAGAGAAGACGACTATTGTGAAGGAAATGCATGGCAGTACACATGGCTGGTACCTCACGATGTAGAAGGATTGGTGGAATGTTTCGGCAGTAAAGAAGCGTTTGTGAACAAACTGGATTCTTTATTCCTGGCAAACGGTGATATGGGAGAAGCTTCTTCTCCGGATATTAGCGGATTGATTGGGCAGTATGCGCATGGTAATGAACCGAGTCATCATACAGTTTACCTGTACACACTTGTAGGTCAGCCTTGGAAGACAGCCGACAGAATCAAGGAGATTCTTCATACAATGTATACAGACCAGCCGGATGGTTTGTCAGGTAATGAGGATGTAGGACAGATGTCGGCTTGGTATATCCTTTCTTCTTTCGGATTCTATCAGGTAGAACCTGCCGGTGGCAAGTTTGTATTTGGTTATCCGAACTTTGATAAAGTAGAGATTGCCGTTCCTGCTGGCAAATTCGTTATAGAACGTGAAAATAAAGGCCAGCAGAACAATTACATACAAGGTATTGTCCTTAATGGAACTGAATATAAGAAACCCTGGATTGAATACGCTGATATTATGAAAGGCGGCGAATTGAAGTTCCTGATGGGAGATGAGCCGGTAGTATGGTATTAAAATAAAATGTAAGTCTGACTATATATTGGGAACCCGTCATCGAGTTTATAGCTTGGTGGCGGGCTTTCTTTTGTTTGTAATGATTAAGATTTTTAATTGTTATAATATATGTGAGTAAGTAAATGAGGAATAGTAATAAATAAAAAAGGCAAGTATTCTTGTAAATCTTTTCGTAGTAATTTTAAAGCTTGTTGAATTCTGTAGTCTACAGTTTTTGGGGAAACATTGAGTATGTCAGCAATATCCTTATAGCTTTTTCCTTGGAAACGATGCATGATGAACGCTTCTCGATAAGATGGTGGCAGTGCATTAATTGCTTCTTTTAATCGTTGTGATAATTCTTGGAAACGATAAAAACTTTCTCCTTCTATTAATTGTTGTGTAGCTTCAAAAAATCTGGTATCTGCTGCATTTTTTATTTCATTCTCTTTGATTTGATTTATTGCTTTATGGTAGACGCTTCTGAGGAGATATCCCCCTAAAGAACTTTGAATATTAAGAGCTTGACGGTGTTCCCATAACCACAATAAAGTATCACCAGCGATTTCTTCTGCATCTTCAATTGGTACAAAACGTGCACCGTATGCACATAATACCGGATAATATTTTCTGAAAATGCATTCAAAAGCTGTTACGTCATTGTGTTGTAGACAATTTAGTAAATGTATATCTTGCTCTATTCTCATATTTGCAAAGGTATATGAAAATATTAGGTTTGATATGTTTTTTTACTTTTATTTTTGTAAAAATTCTACTTGTGTTAACTAGTATTAAATTACATGGTAATGTTTAGGATTCTTCAACTGGGGGCTGTCTTTTAAATAAAAAGAAAGTTTTAATGGAAGATAAAAATTTAGATATAGAAGAATTGATTATCCGTTATTGTGAAGGTAATGTTAGTGAAAATGAGAGATGTTATGTAGAGAACTGGATGAGTGAATCGGAAGAGAATTTTCAGATTGTTCATAAAATGTATACTGTAATCTTAGCAACGGATATTTATATGGTTCATGATAAGATAGATGTAGATGCAGCTTGGGAACATATGAAAGAATCTCTTGGTGTTTGTGATGATGAAAGTAAGAGTAAGAAGAAGTACAGCTGGATGTTATGGATGCAACGTGTTGCCGCAGTATTATTTCTTCCTTTATTGATAGGAACATATTTATTATACATAAATCAGCAGCAGGAAAATTCTTCTGTGGCTCAGATATTGGAAATTCGTGCAACCTCGGGCATGACAGCTAAAACATATCTTCCGGATAGTACTTTGGTGTATTTGAATGCAGGTTCTGTTTTGCGATATCCTTCAGAGTTTGCAGGAAATAAACGTGAGGTTGAATTGATAGGAGAGGCTTATTTTGAAGTGGCAAAGGACCCTTCTCGGCATTTTGTGATTGCTACTCCTCAACAAGCTAAAATAGAAGTGCTTGGAACAAAGTTTAATTTGGAGACAATTAATAAGACGGAAGAAGTGATAACTACTTTACTTGAGGGAAAGGTTCTTTTCTCTTATCAGAAAGGAAATCTGCCATGCTCTGTTGAAATGCTTCCCGGACAAAAAGTAGTGTATCACCGCGCATGTGGAAGTATTGAAATTCATAAAACAGATGGGGTGTCCGAGATAGCTTGGAAAGATGGTGAGATAATATTTAATAATACCTCCTTGAAGGAAGCATTGCATTTACTTGAAAAACATTATAATGTAGAGTTTATTGTAAAGAATCCGGCTTTTTACCAATATTCTTTTACAGGAACCTTTGCTAATCAGCGTCTGGAACAGATAATGAAATATTTTCGTATTTCGTCGGGTATACGTTGTAATTATATAGATACATATGGCACAAAGAATCAAATAGAACTTTATTGATAAAATTTTTACTTAAAACCTTAAATTATGGAGAATAACAAAATTTTTTGGAGGAAAGTTCCCTCTGTAACGAATCTATTATTATGTGGGATGTTTATTCCTGTTGGAATATTACATTCGGCGGAAAGTTATGGTCAACGTGTTATGATTGATTTAACCGCAGAGAATATGACTGTAAAAGAAGTCTTGGAAGAAATAGAGTCTCAATCAGACTTTGATTTCTTTTATAATAATGCGCATGTTGATTTAAATCGTCAGGTGACAGTTCCAGATAAGGGAGAGGAGCTGTTTACTATTTTAGATAGTGTATTTGAGGGAACAGGGCTGAAATATGTGGTGATGGATAAAAAAATAGTTCTTTCTACTGAAACGGAAACGACACAAGTTGTGCAGCAGAAACAGAAAGTCAGCGGGCGTGTGGTGGATGCTTCAGGAGAGCCGATTATCGGAGCTACGATTAAGGAGAAAGGTACGTCTAATGGAACTATTTCAGATTTTGATGGAAACTTTGTCTTGGAGGTTTCTCCTTCTTCTGTTCTTGAGATTTCATATATTGGATATCAAAGTCAGAGTGTAACATCAGATGGGAGTCAACCATTATCTATTACCTTAAAGGAAGATACACAAACTTTGGAAGAAGTTGTAGTCGTAGGGTATGGAGTACAGAAAAAAGCAAATTTAACTGGAGCTGTCAGTAGTGTAAAAATGGATGAGATATTAGGTGATCGTCCTGTAACGTCTGTAAGTGATGCCTTATTGGGAGCAATGCCTGGACTCCAGATAACAGGCACTTCGGGACAGCCTGGATCGGAAATGAGTTTTAATATTCGTGGAACTAATAGTATCAATGATGGAAATCCGTTAGTGTTGGTTGATAATGTTGAGATGGATATCAATATGTTGAATCCAGAAGACATAGAATCGGTTACGGTTTTGAAGGATGCAGCAGCTTCTGCTATTTACGGAGCTCGTGCAGCTTTTGGTGTTATTTTGGTTACAACGAAAAAAGGAAGTACAGATAGTAGTGTTGCAATAAATTATTCTAATAATTTTTCTTTTAGTCGTCCGGCTAATATGCCTCATAAAGCCAGTCCTATGCAAACAGTTCAGGCTTATAAAGATATGGGATGGGTAAATTATAGAACAGGAGAAAATGTAGACACTTGGCTTGGCTTATTAGAAGATTATACTCAAAATCCGGGAAATTATCCTGAAGGTTATGCTACAATAGATGGTTTACGTTATCATCTTCAGGAAACCGATTTATTTGGTGATATGTTAGAAACTGGATTTCAACAAACGCATAATATATCTGTAAGTGGAGGTACAAAATCGCTTTCATATCGTATGTCAGCAGGTATGGTCAAACAGAACGGAGTGTTAGTAACGGATAAGGATGCTTATAATCGTTATAATATTTCTTCTTATATTCGTTCAGATATATATTCATGGATTACTCCAGAACTAGATATTAAATACACTAAAATCAACTCTTCACTTCCGTATACCTCTGGAGGATATGGTATATGGGGAGCGGCTGTGGCTTTCCCATCATATTTTCCTTTGGGTGAGACTGAAGTTGATGGGGTTATGTTGCCTATTAATACTCCTCATAATTTGATTGTATCAGGAGCTCCTAAAGAAAAGGAAAGGGATAATTTACGTATTTTCGGAAAAATAACAGTAACACCTTTTAAAGATTTTAAGATTATAGGTGAATATACATTTAATCGAAAAAACTCTCAATTGCTCCAGTATGATAATAAATTTGATTACGCTAATGGAAACAGTAACTTTAATCGAGAATCTTCAGTTGCAAATTCTAAATATGAAATTACTTCTGGTGTTACAGATTATACAGCGTTGAATATTTATGGGAATTATACTAAGGCAATTGGAAAACATGATTTTAGTGTTATGGCAGGCTTTAATCAGGAAAGTTATACATACCATGAAATAAAGAGTGCCCGTTGGGATATGATTAATGACAATTTGCCTTCGTTGTCTCAAGGAACTGGAGCGTACGAAAATAAAGAAGTTTTTTCTGAATATAGAGTGCGTGGACTATTTTATCGTTTGAATTATTCGTTTGAAGGAAAATATCTGTTTGAGACTAATGGGCGGTATGATGGTTCTTCTAAATTCCCAAGTGGAAGTCGTTTTGGCTTCTTTCCTTCAGTTTCTGCTGGATGGCGTATAAGTGAAGAGCATTTTATGGATTGGAGTGATTCATTCTTGTCAAATCTGAAGTTTAGAGTATCGTGGGGTAATATTGGTAATCAAAGTGTAAATCCTTATCAATTTGTTCCAGCTATGGAGGCTTTTAGACCCAATTGGGTTGTAAATGGAAGTAAGCCGACAGCTTTGGAGCCCCCAGCTTTAGTTAGTAATAGCTTTACTTGGGAAAAGGTGAGTACATTAGATTTTGGATTTGATCTCGGTTTATTTAATAATCGATTAAATTTGGTTTTTGATTGGTATCGTCGCGATACTAAAGGGATGCTTGCACCTGGTATGGAATTACCTGGAGTTTTAGGAGCAAAGGCCCCGATGCAAAATACTGCAGACTTACGTTCTAAAGGATGGGAAATATCAATAGACTGGAATGATCGAATTGGTAATGTAAATTATTATTTGGGCTTTAATTTATATGATGCACGCACTAAAATCATGAAATATGATAATGCATCGCAGTTATTAGGTAAAGATGCGGATGGTAAGTTGTATTATCGTGAAGGAATGGAATTAGGAGAAATATGGGGATATGATACAGACCGTTTGTACACAAAAGATGATTTTGATGCAGAAGGAAATTTAAAACCTGGAATCCCGAAAGTGAAAGGTTATAATCCAAATTCTGGAGATATATTGTATATAGACCATAATAATGATGGTATTATTGATAATGGTACGAATACAGGATTGAACCCTGGTGATACACGTATTATTGGAAATAATACTCGTCGTTATCAATATGGTATCCGTGGAGGAGCAGGATGGAAAGGTATCTCGTTATCATTTATTTTGCAAGGAGTAGGGAAACGTGATATGTGGATTATGAATGAACTGTTTTATCCACAGTATGAGGAATTTAGTACAATTTACGATTCACAATTGGACTATTGGACTCCTGAGCGTACTAATAGTTATTTCCCTCGTTTGTATCAATCAGCTAAAGGAAATACCAAAGCAAATACAATGACTCAGACTCGTTATTTACAGAATGGTGCTTATCTTACTAGGTGGATTCAAGTTATAAATGCAACACCTATGTTTTCGTTTAATTTTTGAGCGAAAACTTCATTGGGCGTTTTAA
>ENA-OQEY01000663-OQEY01000663.1-human-gut-metagenome-genome-assembly--contig:-NODE-663-length-19611-cov-3.284069_pt1 | contig 19611 bp, 16 predicted proteins | sample MGYA00242801_ERZ504647 | MGnify/ENA primary metagenome ERZ504647 (study PRJEB26092, sample SAMD00036204) | human gut metagenome | host: Homo sapiens | study: EMG produced TPA metagenomics assembly of... | reverse complement strand
GAGGGCGTTGTGGCCGTTTTGACGGCATTGTTTGTGACATTCCGCTTAATCCCGCCGGCCAGAGCGCCGCTGGCAAGGCCTGCGCCGAATCCGGCGGCGCCGCTTTTCCCACCTCCGCCATTGGCATTGACATGGGTAGAGTTGCTGCTGCGTCCGCCGCCAAAGTGATGGCTGGAAAAGTTCTTAAAGCCGCCGATGCCCTTGGCCGCAATCATGGCCTCGGCCAGCATACTGCCGCCGGTGTGTCCTACATTGACACCCAGGCTTGCCATGAACGAGTCAATTTTCTGCGATACCTTCAAAAAGCCTATCGCACACATGAACCAGACCAGGACATTGCCGGAAACCGCCTCCTTGCCCACAGCGTCCACCTGGGCTTGCACTTCTTCCTCAGAGATGGCAAAGGCCGGCTGGCAGAACAGGCAGGATAGGGCTGCAACCATCAGCGCGAGGAACAAAATTTTCTTGAATCTTTTCAAAGCGCCCCTCCTTACAAAGAGAGCGGATTGGCAATAAAAGAGCCAACCATGCTCGTGAACAGGCGCAGGCACCAGGCGTTCATAATCAGCAGAAAAATCTGCCCGCCCAGCATCCGGCACCAGGATTTCCAAATGTTCGATGTGGTCTGGCTTGCGCCCATCGAAAAAGCGACCGGCGCCGTATAGACCAGCACGCCCAGCAGAACATACCGTTCCGCCGCCTCCAGCAGCAATTTCAGGTAGTTCCAGGCCAGGATGATGACGAGGATCAAGGTGATCAGCGCCACAGCGCCATTGGCGCAAACGCCGATAATCACCAGCATGACCGAGTTAAAATCGGCAAAGCTGAGGGGCGGCAGCTCCGAATCCATGATCCAGCGGTACGGTGTGCCGCCGATGGTCAGGACGATGTTGACGATTTCATCGGAAAAGAGCGCCAGCAGGATGAAAATGACCGACCGGATGCTCAACTTAACCGGATCTTCCGCCACGATTCCTGCACCCAGGCCGAAGTTTTTGAACAGCTGCCAGACCCAATTCAGCAGGATAATGCCGACAGCCAGCGCCACAAAGACGCTATACATCGTTTCGGCAGCGGGAAAGTACCGCAGAAAAACAGCCATGTCACAGCCCAGAGCGCCCAAAACCGAAGTGGTCACCAGGTCAAGGCCGGCCATTACCTGCTCCGCGATCCATTCAACGATGCCATCCAGGATACCCATAGCTTACGCCTCCTTCCAGTGGGTATATTGCGGCGGCGATCAGCCTGTCCACTGACCACCAGAGAACAGAGGCGTCACATAAGCCATGATGAATCCGAGACCATTGAGGACGGCCCAGGTAATACAGATGCGCTTCAGCCACGCCCGGCTTTCATCGACTGTCCGGCCGGAGCGGGAAAAGTTCATGAGCAGAAGCGCCACCGAGGCTGTCACGATGGCTGCAATGGTGGAGATGGCGAGGATCTGCGTGTAGACATCCTGCATGATTTCCTTGGCCTTCGTCCAAACATCGGTTGCGGCAAAGGCCGGCTGACAGAACATCATCGCCATCATCACACAGAGGAACGCCGTATAGGCGATCCGGCCGATGGAAACTCGACGAGGCGGGCTGCTGTCATCTTCCCGCCGCTGCTGTTGAGGTGTTCTCAGTTTTTTCAATTTTGCGGACCTCCAATCCAAATGTGATGTTCATTGCTCAAAAAGCAAAGAAGGAGCCCGCATCCGTTGTGCAGATGTGGACTCCTTCTCAGGCCAAAGACCGTTTGGGCAGCAAAAAAGCACCTCGAAAAAGGTGCTGTTCACTGCCTGTATTCAGTTTTGGGTGCAAGTTTGAGCATATTCAGTCTAACACATAGGGATTTACGGCTCAAGGGCAGGAACGCGCCAATTTCAGTCCCGAATTGTGCCAATTATTTGCCCGCCTTTTTCTCGGTGGATTTCGGCTCCGGGAAGAACTGTTCCAGCACATCCAGACTGTCCTTGGAAGTGTAGCCCCACAGCACCGAACTGAGGGCGTCAATGGCCTCCCGGCGCTTGCGGTAGTAGGTGCGGAAGGAGATGTCCCGGATATGCGGGCGCAGGTTTTCGATGATTTCCTCCACATTCTTCAGCTGCTGGGGAGAGAGGAAGGAGTAGTACAGCAGCCAGTAATACGCCTCGCCGTTCTTGTGGCGGGTGCGGAGCAATTCGACTGCCGAATCCAGGAGCTTCAGCATCTTGTGGCTGCGCTCAATGCACTTGGCATGGTGCTCAATGTCGCTCCCGTTCAGGTCTGCGCCGGCCAGGTAGACAGAATCCAGAAATTCTTCGATGGAAGTGCCGTATTCGATCTCGAACTTGGCCCGAACATGCTGGACGGAAATCTCCAAGCTCCACACCACATCGCGGTATTTTTTCAGCAGTTTCCAGGTATCATGGTACAGAGGGTTTTCTGCGACATCTTTTTCAACAAATTTCTTCATGGTAAGACCTCCTGTTCAATTCTCCGCCGAGGGAGAGAGTGTAAGTTCAAAAGTGGCGACCTGCTTGTTCCCGCACAGAACAGCAAGGCCAAAACGCAGCAAGGATTGCTCTCGCGCGCGGGGAAGTAAATCTTCCCGGCAGTCGCCCGATAAGGGATATAACTTGTAGCGAGAGAGCGGGCAGCCAAAGCATGAAATCCCTTGTGCCATCAGGATTTGCGCCATTTTCTGAAGGATAATTTCAATGTGCGATTTTGAAACGCTGGCGAGTTCATCTGAAACGATGACCTCATGCTCCAAGGCAGGGGCATCGTGGCCTGTGCTGTCCTCCTTCGGGAGTTCCAGGCGAATGTTAAGCGTCATAGCGACCTCCTCTTTATCTACCATCACATCCGAGATCTCGAACATGGTGGACAGATATTTTTGCAGATAGATTACGCTGCCATGCCGGCCCGGGAAGGACATGAGGGAGAGGTAGTCCAGCGCAGCCAGCTTTTTCAGGATACGGCCGACTGTCGCCCGGGACAGCCCCCAGCGGGCAGCCAGCTCCGTGTAGGTAACAAGGGGATTGCCGGTGCCGTTGCGGAAATAGACCACTGGCCCCAGGTCTGATCCCTGCACCTGATTGTCGTTGTAGATGGCGGAGATCCACAGGTCCAGAACAATGTCCATCTCAGAGCAACGGTCTGAACTGATAAGATCAGTGGCAACAGAAACCGGCAGGAAGAAAAAGCCGGTGTCCTTCTGGCAGGGGGCATTGTACTCCAGGACTGTATTATGCCGCGCCCAATCACAGATTTTATAACGGACTACATTCCCGTGGCCCAGGGTCTGGAAAGAAATGAGGTGCTGCTTCTGCAGCCGTTCCAGTACGGCCAGCGCCTGGCACTGGAACCGGGTACGGAACCATTGGGACAGCTCCTTGAGGGTGCAGACCCATTCGCCAGGGTAGACGGTATAGCTGATGCCGTCGATGCGGCGATATGAGGTGCGGAAGTTTGCGTAGCTGCAAAGTACCGTAAAATAAAAAAGGCCGGAGCCTCCGCCTACGCGAATGCTCCGGTCCTCCATCAGAAAGCGGACGAACTGCCGGTAGATCCGGCAGCGTGGGTAATCCACTACCTGTTTAATTTGTAATTGATAGGTTGGCATGGCTTTCTCCTTTTTATATATAAGGTATGAAATTGGAAGGTCCAACGAAAAAATCGTTGACTTGAACATCTTGGGGGCTTATGTTATTATTGTATTGTAAAAAGAATCGGCTGGAGGCTTTGTCGATTGGGTTCAGCTGATTGCTCTGAATGGCTTTCGTTGTTCTAAGGCACACAGCATTTGGGATGTTCTCCATTGCTCTACAATGTATCAGTCGATTTTTTGGAAATATTTTACAAAAAATTTTGTTTGGGACTTTTTGTAAAAATGCTCAAAAAAAGGACGGAAAATCGGCCTACAACTTTCTACAACTTTTTTACAACTTTTGCCCCGAACCAGACGGCACAGGAGGACACACTATGGAATCCAAAAAGTTAGAAAAACCTCGTGAAAACGGCACTTTTTCGACCGTACAAGGCGTGATGAAACCGGATGAAGAGGGTAGAAGGGTGTTCCCCACAATGAAGCCCATCGACTAAAAAATTCAGGTTTTATGCGCCTTCCAGGCCTGTGGTTTTTCCGCTTACAACAAAAAGCAGGTCTAATTTGACAACACACGAGTCAATATGAATTCCTGCTTGGAGCTGTACATTGTTCAATATGTCGAATTTTTGAAAGACTTTGGATAAGGTAAAAGGTTGTGTCAACCTTTCTTTAACGGATAAAGTTGCTTGATGATGCAAATTTATGCGAGAAAGGCGGTTTTGACAACATGCTCAGCGAACGAACCAAGGCATACTATGACTTGAAGAAGCGCAATGATATCCGTGAAAGCGCCAAGCGGATCCGAAGACAATTCCTTCGATACAAGGATGCAGAAATCGTATACAGCCTCAGCCATAAAATGCTTCTTGGTATGGCCAGTAAGGCTGGAGCGATTTACCGTATGGACAACACGGTTTTGATAAACCGGGATATTTTTGACGCATATCTGGAACAGTTCCATGAGCCCAGCACCCTTCTGAAAGAGGAGGTCTCGGAATGAGCGGCAATCTCTGGATGTTTTCGGATCAGCTGGACGATGAAGACGCCCTGATGATGCAGCGGGATTTCGTTACCTACTACCAGGGGGCGGATTACTATGGCTTAGGGCTAAAAGTATTCACGCGGCTGGCTCATGAAGCAGGAGCTGTCTACAAGCTGGGAAAACGCGTCTTAGTGCGCAGAGACATCTTCGAGGAGTATTTGCGCATTTTGCGTGCCAAAGACGATGCAGTGCTGGAAGACGCAAATGAACTTTATATCCCTAGTAAGCAAGGAACATTAGTATGCGATGCAGATTCTGGAAGATTCCGCATTCGCTTTGATGTGGAGGAATACTCCGATTTCCTCCTTGCTGGGACTATCCTAGAGGTGTTATATCACGGTGAGTGGATTTTAACTCGCTTTGATATGATGGACACTTGGGTTCTCGAAGACATACCGACAAAGGAAATTGCTGGATTGATTGTTCGCATTTAAATGAGCCATGCTAAGAGCGGCCTCTCCACTGTGAGAAGCCGTTCCTTTTTATGCCCGCAACACAAAAGGAGGTCCCCTATGAAGTGCCAGCTGAAGTACCGCTGGGTCAAGCTGCCCAGGGCTTGCCTGCCCCAGGGCAAGGGGGTACTGGGCCAGTGGGCGCGGTTGGCCGCTCGGGCAGCCTACCGGAAAGGCGTGGGCCTCTACTGCGGATTTGAAAACCCCGTGGAGCCCGGTATGTGGGCCGGGGGTGTGGTAGGCCTCAAAAGCATTTTAGGGACAAGGAGCCGTAAAGCAGCCCTGGAGACCCTGGAACAGCTCCAGGCGCTGGGCTACCTCAGCTACTCCCTGGACAGCACCACGAAAAAGCTGGAGTACAGGCTACTGGACTGGGTATGCACTTGCACAGGGGAAGCCAGCGTGGGGGAGAGCGTCTACACCTTAAACGGCAGTGGGTTCCTCTGCCTGCCCCGGAGCATCCCGGATAGGTTGGCAGCCCAGTGTTACACCTTTGAGGAAGCCGATGCCCTGCTGGACTTGTGGTGCCACACTGTCTGGCAGGAACCAAAAAACATCTTTTCGCACTTGGCGCCCACGGTGCAGTTTGGCTCCCTGGGTGCCGTTTTGACGCTGGAAATATTGGGCCGCCGCTGGGGCTGGGAAAAGACCAAGGTATGGAGGTTTTTCAAAAAACATGAGGATGCCTTCCCTCTGTACCGTCTGCCCGGCGCCTATGGCTGCCTGGTGTTCAACGCCCAGTACCCCACGGAGAGCTCCACCCAGGGCATGGGGATTTCCCCGCCCTCCCAGGAGGAACTTCTGCGCACAATCGAAGCACTGCGTTTTTGCGCGGGTAATGCGCAGATAGCCGGGTCGGACAACCTGCGGCTCAACAAGATGGTCCTTTGGTACAGCGGAATACTGCTGCGCCGCCGGGCCGAAAACTGCCGCGTTGCACTTTCCGCCCCCTTATTACGCGCGTATGGTTCTCCGTGTTGGAATTGTAAGAATTGTAAGGTAGACTGCCAGGAAAAAAGATTACACCAAGAGCCGGTTTTCTCCTTTTGTGAGATCCCGGCTCTTTTTGATTTGGAAAGGAAGGTATCCCATGAAGAACAAGAAAAACTCCCAGAACTCTATGACCCAATCCCAGGCTTTGCTTGCCTTGCTGACCGCCCAGGGCCTTTTAGGAGACGACTCCATTCCGGATGAGGAGCGCCGGAAAGCTCAGCAGGAGCGGCTGCAAAAGCTCTATCACAACACCCAGGTGCTGCTTTCCCACTACCGGGACATCGCCTGGGCGATGGAGTGTTTTCCGGAAGCGGTGGCCCAGGAGTTGGAGGAGCCTTTTGGTAAGCTGGACACTTTGCTGGACCGGATGGACGCGGAAGCCGGCATGGGCAACCGGAAGCTGGAATCCCGGGTGGAAAGCCTGCGGAAGTCCCGGCTGCTGCTGGACCGCATCAACGACGCCCTGACCGTCCTGAAGAAAAAGCCCAGCAACGGCCCCCGGCTGTACGAGCTGATTTACCTCACCTACATTGTCCCGGAGAAGCTGAGCCACACCGACCTGCTGTTCCGGCTGGACTTGTCATCTAGGCAGTATTACCGGCTGCGAGAGGAAGCTATCTCCATTCTCTCCATCCGGCTGTGGTCGGTGCCGGAGGAAGAGCTGGGTAGGCTTGTGGGGCTAGTAGAGGTTTTGGGGGCGGGAGGGAAAAAAGGCCTAGAAAGATTTCAAAGAAAAACTTCGCCCACAAAATGGCAAAAAAATGGCGCACTCCCCGCCGATGACAAGGAAAGGGAAACGTGCTACACTGGTATCGTACCAAATTGGGACAAGCGGAAAGGCCGACTTTCAGAGCAATCTGAGGGCGGCCTTTTTTGCTGCCAAAATTCAGAATGGAGGTAGAGAACGTGGAGAGGGAAACACTTTCCAACCGGCTGCGGACAGCCTACTGGTCGTTGGTGGCCTTGGGCTGCGGCCTGCTCTTGTCGGTGCGGCCGGTGCTGGCAGAGACCATCTGGGACAGGTTCTCCAGCATCATGCAGGACATCTACGGCCAGGTGGTGGCCATCAGCACCATCGTGGCGGTGACCGTGGCAGCCATTGCCCTGATTGTCCGTATGGTGTCCCGGAATCAGCGGGCGGTGGACGAGGCCACCAGCTGGCTCAAGCGCATTGTGGTCACTTGGATTGTCCTGAACACCTTGGGGTTTATCGTGGCCTACCTGCAGCCCTTGATCGCCGGCGGCCAGTACACCGGCGGCTAAAGGAGGTGAGCAATGCTCGATTGGATTTTTGAGGGTATTGTCACCTGGGTGTCCAGTATCGCTTCCGAACTGATGGACGCGGTGTCCCGGGTGTTTCTCGACGCCCTGGGCACGGACATGGACGCCATGGAAGGGTACTTCCCCTTTGTAACCAAGGCTTTTGAGGTGATGCAGTACATGGCCTGGGCAGTGCTGTTCCTCATCACCGTGTGGCAGCTGTTCCGGGTGTTCGGCGGCCCCATCACCGAGGCGGAGAACCCCTGGCAGCTCCTGCTAAGAAGCGCTCTGTTCGCCCTGTTGGTGGGAGCCGCCCGGCCTATCTTTACCATGGCACTGGACATCGCCCGGGCACCCTACACGGCCCTCATGGAGGTGTCCATGGAGGCGGAGGATTTCACCTTCGCAGGCATTGAAGAAGCCCTAAAAAACGGCCTGACCACTATCGTCTCCACGGTGACCGTGGTGGGGCCCATCCTCATTCTCATTTTGCTCATCGCTCTGGGCTGGAATTACTTCAAGCTTTTGCTGGAGTGCGTGGAGCGCTATATCGTGGTGGGGGTCCTGTGCTATACCAGTCCTCTGGCCTTCGCCATGGGCGGTTCCAAAGCCACCAACCAGGTGTTCAAATCCTGGTGCCGGATGGTGGGTTCCCAGCTGTTGCTGCTGGTGCTCAACGTGTGGTTCCTCCGGGCCTTTGACAGCTCGGTGGGCCAGTTCATCGGCAACGGCGGGGCCTTGGCCAGCGGTAACGGCTCGGTGTTCCTCTGGTTGTTCTGCGCCCTGGCCTTTCTCAAGACCGCCCAAAAGTTTGACAGCTACCTGGCGGCCATGGGCTTGAACGTGGCCCAGACCGGCTCCAGCATGGCTATGGAAATGGTCATGGCGGCCAGGGTCCTCAGCGGCCTGGGCGGCGGGGCCAAAAGTGCCGGCAGCGTGTTCCGAACCGCAGGCTCAGCCGCCAGTTCCACGGTCACCGGCGCGGGTGCTGCCGCCAGCTCCTTCTCGGCGGGATTTGCCAGCAAGTTCAAAGGCAATTCCTACGTCCGGGACGCAGTGGTGGGGGGCGGTTCCCGGATGGGCCTGGGCGGCAGCGTAGGCTTTGTGGGACGCGCCTTTGGGGGCATCGCCGCCCGAAATGGAGCGGTGCTCACCGGGGAGTCCATCTCCTCCGTGGCCAGCCGCCCGGAAGCTGTGTCCGGCGCTATCGCCGGGGACATTGCCGACCGGATCCTGCAAAACTTCATGCCCCAGCTCTCCAACTACTCCCTGGCAGGGACGCAGATCACTGGGGGACACATCCATACCACCGCCACCGGCATGGCGGCTCAGGAGGCAGTGGAGCAAGACTGTCCCACCGTTCCCACTCCGGCAGCGGGGGAAGAAGGAGCAGCCGTGCAAACGGCCCAGCCTACCGGTCCCAGCCAGCTGGACTATTACAGCGCCGACCAGTATGAGGCCCCGGAGGGCCCCTATTCCGTGGTGACCGCCGCGGATGGCAGCACCTGGTACCAGGTGGCTACCGGCGAGGGAGCCGCCGCCTTCTACGATGTACCGGAGTTCTCCGGCAGCACAATGGAGGAGTCCCAGGTGCGGGAAACCTTCCCCGGCGTGGAAGAGGGCACCAGCCTTCGGACTGTGGAGCAGGGCTTTCTGGAGGCTACCGGCGAAAACGGCAGCGCCCTCTGGTACAACAGCGCCTTCTATGAGGAGCCGGAGGCTCCCCATGGAGTGGTACAGGCCGCCAATGGGGTAGAGTGGTACCAGATGGAGCCCGCTGCCCAAGCCCCAGACTTCGAAACGGGGGAGCAGGCCCTGGCCTACAACCGGGCTTCTTTCCAGAACTTTATGCCCGGCTTTGAGCAGCAGGTCACCACTGTAGACGGCAGCCACAGGGAGGAGGGCCCCTTTGAGGTCCGCCACACCGATGGCTCCGGCACACAGTTCTTTGACACCGCCCGGTACGCCGCCCCACGGGGAGACTACAAGGTTTACGAGGATGCTAAAGGACAACAGTGGTACGCCATACATGGGGAGCCTGCGGTGGAGCGCAAGCCTGTATATCTGGACGGCAAGGCTGTCTACGAGGATGGCAAGCTGAAAACTACCAACGTGGAAACCGTGCGCTACAAAGCAACACCCTACCTGTACCAGAAACCCCAGCGGCGGCCGGAGAAGCCTCCCAAGCCCCCGCGGAAGAAGGGGAGGTGATAACAAAGCGGGACTCCTTTGATAAGAGTCCCGCATGGTTTTGTACTGCTGATTACTTTGGGGTAAAAGATCCGCCTTGCATCGGTGATTTGCTAACCTTCTTGAAATTGGTAAATTTACTATCCGAAGGTGTTGAAGCAGGCGCCAATTTCAAGGTGCTTTGCATTTCACCCTTCAATTTTTCGATTTTAGCGTCCAGCTTCGGGGTGGGCTGTCCGTTTCGTTTGGCCCTTGCCCTTTTCTGTGTCAGTGCTTGCAATTGTTGTTTTAAGGAGAGATTATTTTGGCTTTTCATCAGGAACCTCCGCATAAAGACATACAGCCGGATAGACGTAAAACCATTTCTAAAATGAATCTGACCGTACCTTGATTATAGCATACTGGAAGAAAAAGTAAATACGTAGACAGGAGGTGAAGCCGAATGTCGGAACCCGATAAACAGCAATTCGGCGATGGCGGCGACCAATGGGGAGAAGCCGCCCGAAATCTGGGCAACGCCGCCAAGGAGCTGGGAAAGGAGGGCGCAAAAACAGCGGCTGCAGACACTGCTGCGGGAGCGGCCAATTCCTCCGCCGCCTTGGTAAAAGCTGGGATGGAAGGAGGCAAGGCTGTTTCCGAGATCGCCGCGGGCACCGCCGCCGGCGGGCCCTGGGGCGCTGTCCTATCCGCCGCCTGGTCGCTGCGGCACACGCTGTATAAGATTTTGGTGTGCATCTGCCTGTTTTTCCTCATCTTGATCGTGCTCCTCACGTCCCTGCCCACTATTGTGACCAACCAAGTTTTTGGCCTGAATGGCGCGGACATGACCAATCCTCTCACCCTGTCCCAGTCTATGACAAGGCTGTCCGGGGTAGTGGCAGACACACTGGAGGAGGCCCACCAGGCGGCTCTGGAACGGGTCAATGCTCTCATCGCAGAGGGTAGCTACGACCAGAAGCTCTCCCTGGAAGCCTTGGACGACCAGGCGGGGGACTCCTCCTACGATGTGGCCTACGTCCTGTGTGCCTACTCCGTTTCCATGGAACAGCTGGGTACCAGCGAGAAGGATATGGTCAGAAAGCTTTCCAACCTGGCGGACAAGCTGTTCCCCGTCACTTACGAGGTGAAGACAGCCGAGGTACAGGTGGAGCCGGATACAAGCTCTGAGGACGAGGAAAACTCTTCCAGCAGCCCTCAGACTCAAACGGTTTCGTACTTGGCAGCCACCATCCACCCTCTGAATCAAGATGCCATCCTGGAAGCCTTCCACCTGAACCCAGAAGCTGCCTATGGAGATTTTTCCATCACCTGTGGGGAAGCCATTACCAATATGGCCACAGCCCTCAAGCTGACCTTGTACGGGTCCAACATAGGGGTGGTGGGCGGCAGCACCGGCACCCGTCGGGGCAACGAGGAAGTGGCCGCCATCGCCCTGTCCCAGGTGGGGCAGGTAGGCGGCTATCCCTACTGGAGCTGGTACGGCTTTTCCAGCCGGGTGGAGTGGTGCGCCTGCTTTGTCTCCTGGTGCTACGCCCAGGTGGGGCTTTCCGAGCCCCGGTTTTCCGGCTGCACCTCGGGAGGCATGGCCTGGTTCCAGTCCCACGGCCAGTGGGCAGACCGAAACTACGCCGATATCGCTCCCGGGGACGCCATTTTCTTTAACTGGTCCGGTTCTGACACCGGTGGTGCGGACCATGTGGGCAGCGTGGGGGGCATGGACGAACCCCGCGTCTACACTGTGGAGGGCAACTCCGGAAACGATGCCTGCAACTATAAGAGCTACCCCCGGGGCAGCTCTGTTATTCGGGGCTATGGCTTGATGCTGTGGGCGTAGTTTTTTCGGGGAATTCCCTTGCAGTCGTTGACTTGATGGCATAGAATAGATATAATATAATCAGAATATTGCTATCAACGGAAAAGGGAGGTGCGGCTATGATCATCCGTCCATCCGCGGCAATCCGTCAGAACTACAACGAGATCGCCGAGCAGTGCAGAAAGACCGGGGAGCCTGTTTTCCTCACCAAGAATGGGGAAGGGGACTTGGTCGTTATGGACATCGAGACCTACAACCGCCGGGAAAAAATGCTGAAGCTCCGGGAAGAACTGCTGGCGGTGGAGGAAGACAGAATGAACGGAAACAAAGGGGATTCTGTGGAAGAAGTCGCGGCCATGATGCGCAGCGTGATCCAGGAGGCATCAAATCGTGGAGAAGCAGAGTAACTACCGTATCATTGTGTCCGAGCGGGCAAAGCAGATGCTGGTTTCCCACGCTGCTTTTTTGGCGCAGGTCAGCCCAGAGGCGGCGGAAAGACTGACTGTGGAATTTGAGAAGGCTGCCAATTCTCTGGAAACCATGCCCCAGAGATGCCCGTGGTTTTCTGGGGAACATATTCCCCAGCACACATACCGATTTATCTTGTTTGAAAAGCGCTATATGCTCCTCTTTCAAATCGTAGACAATACTGTTTACGCGGACTATGTGGTGGATTGCCGACAGGATTACAGCTGGCTTATCAAATAAGAGAATAGCAGAAGGAAATCGCCACTGGCTTGCCGGTGGCGATTTTTTATGCCCAAAAGGGAGGTGCATCCTTGGAAGAAAAAGAAATCAGCAATATCTACGCCATCCCGGCGAACTACACCGATTCCGGAAAGCTGCTGGGGGGCATGGTGGAACCCAGGAACGCCGTGGAAACGGGCTTCCTGCTGCTTGTGGTGGGCGGCCCAGAGCTGCTGTGGATTCCCATGGGCGGCATGGTTCGGGTGGTGATCATGACCGTGACCCTGCTGCCCTTGGGGGTGGTGTCCCTCATGGGGGTGGACGGCGGCTCCCTGTTCCAGTACCTGGGGCACATCCTCCGGTTCTGGACCCACCGGCGAAAACTCCACTTTAGGAGGGTAAGCAGCTATGGCAAAGAAAAACGCAAAACAAAGAAGAAAGGAGGCTAAAGGGGAATCCGCCCAATCCTTCCTGCCCATTCGGGACATCCGCAACGGTATGGTGGAGACCACCGACGGCCGCTACCTGAAGATTCTTGAAATTGAGCCCATCAACTTTGCCCTCCGTTCCTCGGAGGAGCAGTTCAACATCATCTCCAGCTTCGCAAGCTGGCTGAAAATCTCCCCCATCCGCCTGCAGTGCAAGACCATCACCCGCCGGGCGGATTCGGATAAGCACATTGCCCTGGTGAAAGAGGAGCTGGCCCAGGAGGAAAATCCCCAGTGCCGGGCTCTGGGGGAGGATTACCTGCGGCCCATCCAGGATGTGGGCAGCCGGGAGGCTCTCACCCGCCGGTTCTTTCTCATCTTCCAGTATGAAGCGGTGGGCCGGGACGATGGGGACTACTCCAAAATCTACGGCGCCCTCCAGGGAGCGGAGCAGGCCGCCCGGGCCTACTTCCTCCAGTGTGGCAACGGCATTGTCCAGCCCGCGAATCCGGATGAGGCCACAGCGGAGATTCTCTACCAAATCTTCAACCGCCGCTCCTGCCAGACCGAGCCGTTCCAAACCCGGGTGGACCGGGTGGTGCTGGACACCATGGCATCCCAAGGCCTGACCTTGGGCCTGGACCCTGTGCCGGAAATCCCCGTGGTGGAGTTTCTGGCGCCCCGGGGTATCGATTTCACTCACTACAACCACATCATCATGGATGGGCGGTACTACACCATTCTCTACATCCGGGGAAACGGTTACCCCAGCCGGGTGCGGGCTGGGTGGATGTCCGCCCTGATTAACGCTGGCGAGGGCATCGACATCGACATCCACTTGCGCCGGGAGAACCGCAGCCGGGCCATCGACAAGGTGGCCCAGCGCATCCGTCTCAACCGCACCAAGCTCAAGGGGATGCAGGACACCAGCACCGACTACGAGGAGCTGGCAAATTCCATCCAGGCAGGCTATTTCATCAAAAACGGCATCGCCAACTACAACGAGGACCTGTTTTATCTCAGCGTATTCATCACCGTATCCGCCCAAACCTATGAGGAACTGCTGTGGCGGAAACGGCAGATGACGGATATGCTCAAATCCATGGATATGCAGGTGAGCGAGTGCCACTTCCAGCAGGAGGCTGCCCTTCGCTCGGTGCTGCCCTTTTTGCAGTGTAATCCAGGTTTGGAGAAAAAGTCCCGGCGGAACATCCTCACCAGCGGCGCTGCCTCCACCTACCCTTTCTGCAGTTTCGAGATGTCGGACGACAACGGGGTGCTGTTGGGGGTCAACCGGAACAACAACTCCCTGTGCATTGTGGATTTGTTCAACAGCAAGGTCCACAAGAACGCCAACCTGGTGCTCCTGGGCACCTCCGGGGCGGGGAAGACCTTTACCATGCAACTGCTGGCCCTGCGGATGCGGATGCGCGGCATCCAAAGCTTTATTGTGGCGCCCATCAAGGGCCACGAGTTCCGCCGGGCCTGCAACCACATCGGCGGGGAGTTCATCAAAATCGCCCCCGGCTCGCCCCACTGCATCAACGTCATGGAGATCCGCCATGTGACCTCCCCGGAGATGGAGCTCATCGACGAAATCGCCTATGGGGAGATGGATTCCCTGCTGGCCCGGAAAATCCAGCAGCTCATGACGTTCTTCGGGCTGCTCATCCCCGACATGACCAACGAGGAGGAGCAGATGCTGGACGAGGCCCTTATCAAGACCTACCGGGGCTTCGGCATCACCCACGACAACGACTCGGTGTATGGGGACAAGTCTCACTTCCCACCCAAGATGAAGCAGATGCCTGTGCTGGGAGACCTGCACAAGCACCTGCTGGAAAACCCCATGACCCAGCGTCTGGCAGCCATTGTCAGCCGGTTTGTCACCGGGTCGGCCCAATCCTTCAACCGGCAGACCAACGTGGACTTGAGCAACAAGTATATCGTGCTGGACCTGAGCGAGTTGAAAGGCAAGCTGCTCCCCGTGGGGATGTTCATCGCTCTGGACTATGTGTGGGACCAGATCAAAGCGGACCGCACCCAGCGGAAAGCCATCTTCATCGATGAGATTTGGCAGCTGATTGGCGCCAGCTCCACCCGCATGGCGGCGGAGTTCTGCCTGGAGATTTTCAAGGTGATTCGGGGCTTTGGCGGGGCGGCCGTGGCAGCCACCCAGGATCTCTCCGACTTCTTTGGGCTGGAGGACGGCAAGTACGGCCGGGCCATCATCAACAACTCTAAAAACAAAATCATCTTGAACCTGGAGCCGGACGAGGCACGTACGGTGCAGGAGACCTTAAAGCTCACCCGCAGCGAGGTGCGCGCCATCACCCAGTTTGAGCGGGGCGAGGCCCTGATCTGTTCCAACTCCAACAAGGTGCCGGTGGTTATCAAGGCGTCTCAAACGGAGCTGGAAATGATCACCACCGACCGGGCGGAGCTGGAGGCTCTTCTGCTGGAGAGAAAGAAAACGCGCAAGGAGGGAAAAGCGCGCAAAATAGAAAAAACGCAGAGGGAGGAGGTAGAAACATCACCGTCAAGTTTGCCCGATTATACGTCTGATTCCAAGAAAGGAAGAACGTGACTATGAAAACAAAAAAGAGAATACTCGCAATGCTATTGGCAGTGGTGCTGTGCTTCAGCGCGCTGCCTTTTTCTGTTTCTGCTGACGAACTCCCTGGTGAACTCTCTACGGAAATCACCATAGAGACCCAGCCGGAGGAATCCCAGGCAGAGGAACCGGAAGAACAAGCCCCTGCGGAGAACGCCATCACCATCTCGGACAGGTCCGGTGACGTGCCCGTCCTCCGGGCCCAGGACCCTTTCACCCAGGTGAAAAATGACGTGGAGGGCGGCACCAACTACATGACCAGTGTGGGCGTTACCCGGCAGGCCATCGTCCGGGAGCTGGAAGCCCACGAGGATGACAACTACTATCTGGGCACCCCCTATGCCGGCGGCGACGCCCAATCTCCCAATGGGGATGCCTCCTACAACAGCGGCACTGTGGGGATGAACTGTGCTGGATTTATCAGCTACGTACTTCGCAAAGCCGGCCTGGACGCGGAAACTACCATGGAAATCATGCACCGGACGCCCGTAAACCAATACGGCTCCGGCTTACCTTACGACTGGCTGGCGGGCGCGTCCAACTACAAAAACCTCATCGAAAACGGCAATATCAGTGCTTACGCTTTCCGCACCAAGCAGGAGCTGCTGAGTTCTGGCTTGGCCGAGAAAGGCGACATCATTTTGATGTGGTGGAGCAACTCCCCTGGCGCCGATGGAGCGGACAATCACATTGGTTTTTTCTGGGGCGAAGCCAGCGACGATGACGTCATGTGGCACAGCGGGACAGAACCTGGCTCCGGCAACCAGATCAGCGCTATTACCCCCAAGACGCCGGGCAGCTTCTATATCCTCATCAAGATCGAGCCTTTGCAGCCCAAAGACTACACCGTCACCCTGACCAAGACCTCCGCTGACGTATCCATCACCCAGGGCAACTCTGCGTACAGCCTGGCAGGAGCTACTTACAACGTGTATGAGGGAACCTCTGCCACCGGCAGCGTAGTGGCGACCTTTACCACGGACGAGGCGGGCCACGCCACCCTGTCCACTCCTTTGGAGGATGGGACTTACTCCGTCAAGGAAGTGACGCCGCCAAAAGGGTACAAGCTGGACGAGAAAATCTATACGTTCACCATCAATGGGGCGGACACCAACCTGTCAGTGGAGGACGAGCCTGGCACGCTGACCCTCAAGCTGAAAAAGAGGGACTCCCAAACGGGCAGCACGCCCCAGGGCAATGCCTCGCTGGCCGGGGCGGTGTACCAGGTGAGCTACCAGCTTGGCGGTCAGACCGTGACGGAAGAACTGACCTCCGATGCCTCCGGCAATTTGGGAACTCTGGAGGGCCTGCCCCTGGGAACGGTGACGGTTAAGGAACTCACCGCCCCAGAGGGGTACCGCCTGGACACCGAGGTGCATACCTACACGGTGGACGGTTCCCAGCTCACCGGGGATGTGTACGAGCTGGAGGTGGACAATCTCACCGAGGATGTAATGCGGGGCGGCTTGTCTATCCAAAAGCTGGACAGCGAAACCGGTACCACACCCCAGGGCGACGCATCCCTAGAAGGTATCCAGTTTGAAATCGTCAACCAGAGCCAAAACCCTGTGGTGGTGAATGACAACACCGCCCAACCCGGGCAGATAGCTATGACCATCACCACCGATGCCAACGGCGTGGCTTCCACTGGGGAGAACGCCCTGCCCTACGGCGACTACACCGTGCGAGAAGTCTCCACCAACGATTCCATGCTCCAGACCTTTACGGAAGAAATCTCCGTCACCATTGATGAAGATGGGGAAATGTTGGAGTACGAAGCCGAAAACGAGGTAGTTCGGGGCGGCATTGACATTGAAAAGCAGGACAGCGAGATGGGGAGCACACCACAAGGCAATTCCTCCTTTGCGGGCATTGCGTTTGAGATCATCAACCGCTCCGCCAACCCCGTGGTGGTGGGCGGCCAGACTTACGCCGTGGGCGACGTTGTTATAACCATCACCACGGACGAAAATGGCCACGCCAGCACGGGCAGCGACGTCCTGCCCTACGGCACCTACGAGGTACGGGAATCCGCCACCAATGAAAGCATGCTGCTGACTTGGCAGGGCGAAACCGTCCAGGTGCGGCAGAACGGCCATTCTGTTTCCGTCACCGCCGTGGACGAGGTGGAACGTGGCGGGCTCAGCGGAGAGAAGCAGGGCACCCGCACCGGCAGCACACCCCAGGGCGATGCCAACTTTGAGGGCATCACCTTTGAGATCATCAACAACAGCCGAAACCCCGTGATGGTAGAGGGCCAGAAATACCAGCCCGGCGAGGTGGTCAAGACCCTAGTCACCGACTCTGAGGGCAAGGCCAGTACGGCGGACGATCTACTACCCTACGGTGAATATATTCTCCATGAAAGTGCTACCAACGAGTCCATGTTGCTGACGGCCCCTGACCAGACCGTCTTGGTGGAGGACGATGGGGTGATCTACGAGTTCACCATGGCGGACGAGGTGGTGCGAGGCGGCGTCTTGATTGAAAAGCGCGACCTGGAATCCGGCCTGCTCACTCCCTTGGGCGGGGCATCCCTGGACGGGACTCTATTTGAAATCACAAATAAATCCAAGAATGCTGTGTACGTCAACGGTGCTCTCTACGCCCCCGGTGAGGTATGCGCTACCATCGAGGTCAAGGACGGCATTGCCCAGACCGAGAACCGTGCGCTGCCTTACGGCACCTATGAGATGCAGGAGGTAAAGCCTGGTGAGGGCTACCTGCATACTGACCAGGCGGTGCGCCACTTTACCATCCGGCAGGATGGGCAAGTAGTGGAATACCGGGATGGCGACGCAGCCTATAACCAGGTCATCCGTGGCGACCTGCAGTTTATCAAGGTTGGCGAGGGCGGCGAGGCCAACATGGGCCGGTTCGCCAACGTGGCCTTCAAACTCATCTCTGAAACCACGGGTGAGGAACATATCGTTGTGACCGATGAAAACGGGGAAGTGAGGACAACAACAGAGTGGAATCCTCACAGCCAGAATACCAACGGCAATGATGGTGTAGAGGATGAAGCTGCCTGAGATGACCATGCTGGCACTTGGTTCGGTCTTACAACCGAGGGCTGGATGGTGGAGACCCAGGACGGCCTGTGCGCCCTACCTTATGACACCTACACTTTGGAAGAACTTCCCTGCAAGGGAAATCAGGGGTACGAGCTGGTGAAGGTACCCAACATTACGATCTCCCGCAACAATACCACCATCTACCTGGGCACCATCGATGACCAGTTTGAGGGTATCCCCGAGATTGGCACCACGGCTACGGTGGATGGAGAACACGTTGCTGAGCCTGCCGAAGAAATTACCCTGGTGGACACGGTCACCTACAAAAATCTCAAAGTGGGCCAGACCTACAAACTTTCCGGTATCCTGATGGACAAAGAAACGGGCGAACCACTGCTCGTTGGGGAACAGCAGGTTACCGCTGAGTTAGAGTTCACCCCCATCAGCTCGGAAGGGTCGGTGGAGCTGGCCTACACCTTCGACGGCTCCGCCCTGGCGGGCAAGTCCGTGGTGGTGTTCGAAGATCTCTATCAGGACGAGAACGTGGTAGCATCCCATGCGGATATCAACGATGAAGGACAGACTGTGAACTTTGGCAAGCCCACCATTGGCACCACGGCAACCATTGATGGTGAAAAGACTGCTGAACCTGCCGAGCAGATTACCATTACCGACACTGTGGAGTACAGCGGGCTGACTGTGGGCCAGGAATATACATTAAAGGGTGTGCTCATGGACAAATCCACAGGCGAACCTCTCCAGGTGAACGACCAGCAGGTGACTTCTGAGGCCACGTTCATCCCTGCCGAATCCAATGGCACTGTGGACGTCTTGTTTACTTTCGATGCAACAGGGCTGGAAAGGAAATCCCTGGTTGTTTTCGAAACTCTCTTCCAAGGCGAAACGGAAATCGCCGGCCATGAGGACATCGAGGACGAGGGGCAGACCGTCAACTTTGTGGAGGAACCAAAAATCGGCACTACCGCTACCGTGGACGGCCAACACACTGCCGAACCCACCGGCGAGATCGCAATTGTGGATGTGGTGGAGTACACCGGCCTGACCCCTGGCAAGACCTACACCATTTCTGGCGTACTCATGGACAAAGCCACTGGGGAACCTCTCCTGGTGGACGGGGCGGAAGTAACCGCCGAGGGGGAGTTCACGCCGGAAGCTGCTGAAGGTACCGTGGAATTGACCTACACCCTGGATGCCTCTGAGCTTGCAGGAACCTCTGTTGTAGTTTTCGAGACGCTCTATTCTGACGGCGTGGAGATTGCCGCTCATGCTGATATTAACGACGATAACCAAACCGTTACCATCAACCCCAGGGGCGGCCTGTTGATTCAGAAAACCTCCGAGGATGGCATGCTGGAGGGCTTCACGTTCTTAGTAGAGAGTGAGGGCTATTCCGAAACCTTTGTGACCGATGGCGCGGGAACGATCTACATTGAGGACCTGGCCCCTGGTGAGTATACCATCACCGAGCAAGAAAGCGACCTCACCGCTCGCTATGAGATTCCCGCAGGCCAGACAGTG
>ENA-OQEY01000660-OQEY01000660.1-human-gut-metagenome-genome-assembly--contig:-NODE-660-length-19647-cov-5.271896_pt1 | contig 19647 bp, 16 predicted proteins | sample MGYA00242801_ERZ504647 | MGnify/ENA primary metagenome ERZ504647 (study PRJEB26092, sample SAMD00036204) | human gut metagenome | host: Homo sapiens | study: EMG produced TPA metagenomics assembly of... | reverse complement strand
GATCTAAATGATCCCCTGATTCCGGGGCTTTTTGATTAATTGTTTAACTCGTCCCATTTTAACGGGACACTAATGTTATAACATAACAAATTGTACAGAGAAATGTTTTCGCCATCATACGTGTTTTTCAGCGTGATAAGAGGAACGGACCAGCGGAGCGCTTTCCACCTTTTTGAACCCTTTTTGTAAAGCAATTGATTTATAAGACTCAAACTGTTCGGGCGTAACGTATTCTTTTACCGGAATATTTTTCCGGCTTGGCTGCAAGTATTGCCCGATTGTCAAGACGGAGACACCGGCAGCCCGCACGTCATCCATCAATTCGCAAACTTCCTCGACTGTTTCACCTAAGCCTACCATTATACCGGTCTTGGCAACAACGCCTTGTGCAGCTATACGCGCAAGCACGGAAAGGCTCACTTCGTACTTCGCGGCACTACGCACTTCGGGACTGATACGGCGAACGGTTTCCATATTATGGGATATTATTTCGGGAGCGGCTGCCACCACTTTATCCACCAGTTCCAACCGTCCCTGAAAGTCGGGGATTAAGACCTCTACTGTCGTTTCAGGATTAACCGCTTTTATCGTACGGATCGTATCCACCCAATGCTGCGCACCCAAATCAGGCAAATCATCCCGGTCAACAGAAGTAATGACCGCATGTTTCAAATTCATCAGCCGGATACTTTCCGCCACATTCGCAGGCTCCTTCGGGTCCAACGGGAGCGGCTTGCCAGTCAACGTATTGCAGAAACGGCAAGAACGCGTACAGATATCTCCCGCAATCATAAAGGTAGCCGTCCCTCTGCTCCAGCACTCTCCCATATTCGGACATTTTCCGCTGGTGCAGATAGTATGCAGACAGTGGGATTCAACGATGCTTTTTGTCCGTGTGAACTGTTCGTTCCCACCCAGCCGGATTTTTAGCCAATCCGGCTTTCTCAAATGTTCTGACATTATAAGTTACAAATTATCAAATAAAAAGTTAGACATTCTGGTATACAGATGATAGCGGGTGTTTCCACCGTAAATACTATGATTACGATCTTTGTAAACCTGCATTTCAAACTGTTTACCGGCTTGTACCAAGCTCTCAGCATAATCCATTGTCTGCTGGAAATGCACATTATCATCGGCTGTGCCATGAATCAACAACAACTTCCCCTGCAAATCCTTCGCCAGACGGATCGGTGAAGTAGCGGCATACCCTTCAAAATTTTCTTTTGGCGTACGCATGAAACGTTCCGTATAGACAGAATCGTAATATTTCCAATCGGTAGGAGGTGCAACAGCAATACCGGCTTTGAAAGTTCCATGGCCAACCCTCATGGCCATCAGCGTTTTGTAACCGCCGAAGCTCCATCCCCAGATAGCCATGCGGTTCTTGTCGACAAACGGCAATTTGCCTAAAGCCTGTGCCGCTTCCACCTGGTCCTTGGATTCCAGTTCCCCCATCCGCAGATAGGTACATTTACGGAAGGCTTCTCCGCGGGCTCCTGTACCACGTCCGTCCACACAAACCGTAATGATCCCGTTAGCCGCCAGATATTGTTCCCAGTCAAAGCTATATTTATCCAATACCTGCTGGGAGTTCGGGCCACTGTACTGGAACATCAGAACCGGATATTTTTTCGACTCGTCGAAATCGACCGGCTTCACGATCCATGCATTCAATTCATAATCGGAAGCTGTACGCACTTTGATAAACTCTTTCTCGGCATATGAATAGCCAGCCAGCTTATCGACTAAACGGGCATTATCCTGCAGGACACGCAGGACTTTATTCGACTTCGTCTCGTTTACGGTGATTTTAACCGGCGTATTTGCATTTGAATATTGATTTACATAATAAGCGAAGTTATCGCTGAATGTGGCATTATTCGTTCCTTCCTGTGTGGAAAGTTTCGTCTTTACTCCTTTCGCATCGATTTTATATATAGCACGCCGGATCGGACTTTCTTCGGCCGATTCATAATAGACCGTCTTTGTCGCTTCATCATAACCCAGAAACGCAGTCACATCCCAATTGCCCTTCGTCACCTGGCGCTGCATGACACCCGTAGGAGAATACAGATAAATATGCGCATAACCATCCTGTTCGTTTACATATGAGAAACTGTTCGCATAGAAATGGATGGAGTTCAACCATTCCGAATCGACATAAGCCTTATTTTCATCACGCAGGATCAAACGAAAAACACCGCTTTTCGGATTCGCATAATACATATTGAAAACATTCTGATGACGGTTCAAGGTCATCACAGCCAACTGATCGTCATTATTCGTAAAAACAATCCGCGGAATATAGCTGTCCGCTTCTACCGGAACTTTCAATTCTTTTGTATCCTTCGTCGTCACGTCATAAGAATGCAACGTAACTTTCGAATTCTTCTCACCAGCCTTCGGATATTTATAATTATAATAGCCGGGATATAATCCCTCTCCGAACATCTGCATCGAATATTCGGGAACTTCCGATTCGTCGAAACGCACAAAAGCCAGCTGCTCGCTGTTCGGAGACCAAGCCATCAGGTTCGTTACGGCAAACTCTTCTTCATAGACCCAATCGGTAATGCCATTCAGGATTTTATTCATTTCACCGTCTTTCGTCACCTGGACCTCTGTATCATAATCGAATTTACGAATCCATATATTATTGTCACTTACATAAGCGACCATCCTCCCGTCCGGCGAGAATGTCGGAATCATCTGCTTGCCTTTCGAATCTGAAATCGGTTTCACATAATTACGGCGCACATCGTAGTCATACACATTCGCCTTGAATGAACGGCGATAGATCGGTTCCGTATCGCGCCATACAAGAATATGGTGTCCGGTACTGCTAATCGTATATCCGTCGAACTTGTCAAACGTACACTCACGCGCTTTCTCTGTATTGAATAAAGTATCGACCGGATTTCCAGTACGATAAGAATACTTTATAATCATGTTGCGAGCATCATTCATCGCCGTATAATGCTCGCCATCAGGCATAGAACGCATTTCTCCAATATTAGTAACCTGGCGGAACTGACCGTCTGTAATTTCTTTTAAATCGACACGTTTGCTCCCATTCTGGGCTGCCAGGCTCCCAACCAGCAAGAACGAAAGTAAAGCACCAAAACCTAATCGTTTCATGTATGATTCTATTTTTATCTTAATATTTCAGTTAGAACGGATTGCAAAGTTACTACATTCTTGCGGATTTATTATCTTTGCCCTTATGGAAAACAGCAAACCATATCGTGAATTCGGAGATTTCCTGCGGGAAGTATTTCCTTATAAAGTGCAAAAGATATCAATCAATGCCGGCTTTACCTGTCCGAACCGCGACGGGACGAAAGGTTTCGGCGGTTGTACCTACTGCAACAATCAGACGTTCAGCCCGGAATATTGCCATACAGAAAAAAGTGTAACGGAACAACTGGAAGCAGGCGTTCGCTTTTTCTCCCGCAAATATCCGGAGATGAAATATCTGGCCTATTTCCAAGCCTATACAAACACGTATGACGAACTGGATTCGTTGATTTCTAAATATGAAGAAGCACTCGCCTGTCCGGATGTCGTCGGACTGATCGTCGGTACACGCCCGGACTGTATGCCGGACACGCTATTGGATTATTTCTCCGCTTTATCCCAAAAGAAGTTCGTGATAATCGAATATGGCCTGGAGAGCACGCTGGACCGTACTTTAACCCGTATCAACCGGGGACATACACATGCCGAATCGGAAGAGGCCATCCGCCGCACAGCGGCCCGGAACATATACACGGGAGCCCACTTGATCTTAGGCCTTCCGGGAGAAAGCAGGGAAGAGATATTACACCATGCCGACATTCTGTCCGCCCTTCCGCTCACAACACTGAAGCTTCACCAGTTGCAACTTATCCGAGGCACGCGCATGGCTAGGGAACAGGCGGAACACCCCGAACAGTTTCATCTCTATACCGCCGATGAATACATCGACTTGGTCATTGACTTCATAGAACGATTAAACCCCTCTATTGTCGTAGAGAGGTTCGTATCACAATCCCCTAAAGAGTTGCTGATTGCACCAGATTGGGGGCTTAAGAATTTTGAATTTACAGCCAAGGTAAATAAACGTATTTCAGAACGAAATGCGCGGCAGGGGCGTCTGCTCAATCCTCCTTCTTCGGAGCCAGTTCTCCCTGGTATGTGATATTCTGCCTATTAGTCGGCGTTACGCTTATGATCGCGGAACCATTTGAAAATACTTGCACATCGAAACGGAAAGTATCTTCTTTGGTACGGGCTACGAATTTAATTCGAGCGGTTCCCTTCTTATCGAAGGTTGATTGATAATCGGTAATTGATTCTTCAAAACGCATCCCGTCACCTCCACCATACGGTAAAGAATATGCCCTACCGAAATAAGGCAGATAAGAAATCGCCGAATCACCGCGCATTTCAAGAGAATAAGGAGTCGTCAGATGAACCGTACGTCCTCCCATTGGTAACGCCCGATCTACCTCGATCGTAAACCGGCCGTTTTCTATCATTTCCTTTATTTCTTTTGCTTTCTGTTCTTCCCTTTCCTTCTTACTTTGAGAATAAAGGGATTGTCCCCCGAAAAAAAGAACAATCCCTACAAAAAAGAATAACCTAATGTTTCTCATATAACCTTAAATAACTAAACACTATTATTTGCCTATGTATATATAAGACAATTCTAAGCCTTGAAAGGTTTATTCGTTTATCATTAAATTACCTTAAAAACAAAGACTTGATTACGATCCGATTTCAAACATTAACTACTTGCATTTGTATATGTCCCTTAACTTTGCTTTATTTGTCCCTTCAATTTTCTGAAACAGATTAATAATTTTATGGAGAAAAAACATCAGTATCAAGGATTAACCAAACAAGAAGTAGAAGAAAGCAGGCGCCTTCACGGCGAAAATATCCTCACTCCTCCAGAGAAAGCCTCTCTATGGAGCCAATTTCTTGAAAAATTCAATGACCCGATTATCAAGATCCTATTGGTGGCATGGTTCTTATCCATGATTATCGCCGGCGTACATTGTTGGGGACCGGAGGCTAAAGGCTTCACTGCCTTCCTCGAACCGATCGGCATATTCTTTGCAATCATGTTGGCATCTTGTGTCGGCTTCTTTTTCGAAGTCAAAGCAAACAGGGCATTCAATGTTTTAAACACGGTCAATGATGATATTTTCGTGAAGGTGATCCGTGAAGGGAATATCTGCCAAATTCCGCGAAAAGAGGTTGTCGTCGGCGATATAGTCGTACTTGAAACGGGAGAAGAAGTCCCTGCCGACGGACATTTATTGGAAGCAATCTCCCTCCAGATTAACGAATCGACACTGACCGGCGAACCAATCATCAGCAAGACGACAAATGAAGCCGACTTCGACGAAGAAGCGACCTACCCGTCCAATGTAGTCATGCGCGGAACGACCGTCGTTGACGGACACGGTGTAATGGCAGTGGAGAAAGTCGGCGATGAAACCGGATACGGGAAAGTGTATGAAGGCTCGCAGATAGAAAATAATATCGACACACCGTTGCAGATGCAGCTGGCAGGGTTGGCAAAGGTGATCAGTAAAGCCGGCTATGCGATTGCTGCCATCACTTTCATTGCGCTGCTGACAAAAGTCTTGCTGTCCTCATCCGGGATGCCGGTCATGGACTTGATCTCGCACATCCTGAATATCTTTATGGTAGCCGTCACGTTAATCGTCGTTTCCGTACCGGAAGGCTTGCCGATGAGCGTGACACTCAGCCTTGCACTCAGCATGAACCGCATGCTGAAAACAAACAATCTAGTCCGTAAAATGCATGCCTGCGAAACAATGGGGGCTACCACGGTTATCTGTACCGATAAGACCGGGACACTTACGCAAAACCAGATGCAGGTATATCAAACGAACTTTTACAACCTGAAAGACCAGAAATTGGTAGACGATGAACTGAGCGTGCTAATCAAAGAAGGAATATCGGTCAATTCGACTGCCTTCCTCGATTTCTCCGAAGAAAAGATAAAAACATTGGGGAACCCGACGGAAGCAGCCTTGCTGCTATGGTTGAACAGCCAACATCAGAATTATCTGGAAATAAGAGAAAATGATCGGATACTGGACCAACTGACATTCTCCACCGAACGGAAATATATGGCAACAGTCGTACAATCATCCTTATTGGGCAAACGCGTGCTGTATGTCAAAGGTGCCCCGGAAATCGTACTGGCGAACAGCAATCGGGTGGCTATCGACGGGACCTACAAACCGGTAGAAGAATGCAAAGCCGGTATCGAAAAGCAACTGCTGGACTATCAGAACCAAGCTATGCGTACGTTGGGATTCGCCTATCAGATACTGGAAGACGGGCAGGATGCCACATTCTTCGTGAACGGACGACTGCACAAGACGGACCTTACTTATTTAGGTATCGTCGCTATTTCCGACCCTGTCCGTGCTGATGTTCCGGCTGCTGTCCAAAGTTGCCTTGATGCCGGCATCGACATCAAGATCGTGACCGGCGACACTCCGGGAACGGCTAAAGAGATCGGACGGCAGATCGGAACCTGGAAGACCGGAGACACCGAACGCAACATCATCACCGGCCCAGGCTTCGAAGCCTTGACTGACGAAGAAGCGCTGGATCGCGTGCTCGACTTGAAGATCATGTGCCGCGCCCGCCCGACTGACAAACAACGCCTGGTACAATTGTTGCAACAAAAAGGAGCCGTAGTGGCCGTCACAGGTGACGGTACCAACGACGCCCCGGCCCTGAAAGCCGCACAGGTCGGACTATCTATGGGAGACGGAACCTCCGTGGCAAAAGAGGCAAGCGACATCACGATCATAGACAACTCGTTCAGTAGCATTACCCGTGCGGTGATGTGGGGACGTTCCCTGTACCGGAACATCCAGAAATTCCTGTTGTTCCAGTTGACAATCAATGTGGCGGCCTGTCTGATCGTCTTATTGGGCTCCCTGTTAGGAACCGAATCTCCGCTCACGATCACCCAGATGCTTTGGGTAAACCTGATTATGGATACATTTGCCGCCGGTGCACTGGCTTCGCTGCCGCCTAACGAACGGGTGATGAAAGACAAACCCCGCCGAAGCGGTAAGGACGGCGACTTTATCATTACCCGCCCGATGGCTTACAATATTTTCGGTGTCGGTCTCGCATTCGTAATCGTTTTGATGGGATTGTTGCTCCACTTCCATGCACAGGATGGACTGACGCCGCACGACCTATCCTGGTTCTTCAGTTTCTTCGTGATGCTTCAATTCTGGAATATGTTCAATGCAAAAGCGTTTATGGAAGACCGCTCGGCATTCGCCAACCTCAAAGAGAGCAAGAGTTTCCTGACGGTGGCCCTGCTTATCATCGCCGGGCAATATCTGATCGTCACGTTCGGCGGCGAAATGTTCAGTGTCGTCCCGTTATCTTGGAAAGACTGGGGAACCATTATCGGCTCGACTTCTCTGGTTCTCTGGATCGGAGAGATAGGCCGGTTAATCGAAAGATGGAGAAAATAAATAAAAAAAGAGGGTTGCGCAAAAAACTGACGCAACCCTCTTCACTTACATCTAAATCATTAACAGAGATTCTTACTTCTTGTAAGTCTTATACCCATAAACAGCCAAGTCACCCAACTCTTCTTCAATACGGAGCAACTGGTTGTATTTCGCCATACGGTCCGAACGGCTCAAAGAACCGGTTTTGATCTGTCCGCTATTGGTAGCAACAGCGATATCGGCGATCGTAGCATCTTCAGTCTCACCCGAACGATGCGAAGTGACGGAAGTATAACCGTTACGGTGTGCCATTTCGATTGCATCCAGTGTTTCGGATAACGTACCGATCTGGTTCACCTTGATCAGAATAGAATTGGCACAGCCTTCCTCAATGCCTTTCTTCAGGAATTCTACGTTTGTCACGAACAGGTCGTCACCGACCAACTGGCATTTGCTTCCCAACGCTTCAGTCAACAGTTTCCAACCGGCCCAGTCGTTTTCGTCCATGCCGTCCTCGATAGAGTCGATCGGGTATTTAGCAACCAATTCGGACAAATAAGCGACCTGCTGCTCGGCAGTACGCTTAGCACCTTTGGCTCCCTCAAATTTCGTATAATCGTATACGCCATCATGATAGAATTCGGAAGAAGCACAGTCCATAGCGATCGTCACATCCTTACCCGGCTCGTATCCGGCAGCTTTAATAGCGGCCATGATGGAGTTCAAAGCGTCTTCCGTTCCATCCAAAGCAGGAGCGAAACCACCTTCGTCACCGACAGCCGTACTCAGGCCGCGATCGTGCAACACCTTCTTCAAAGCATGGAAGACTTCGGCCCCCATACGCAAACCTTCACGGAAACAGCAAGCTCCAACCGGACGGATCATAAATTCCTGGAAAGCGATCGGGGCATCAGAATGCGAACCGCCATTGATAATATTCATCATCGGGACAGGCAATACATATGCATTCGTCCCGCCGATATAACGGTAAAGAGGCAGGTCCAAATAGTTAGCTGCCGCCTTGGCAACAGCCAGAGAAACGCCTAACATGGCGTTGGCGCCTAAATTAGACTTTGTCTTCGTACCGTCGAGTTCAATCAGTTTATGGTCGACCTCACGCTGGTTCAGGGCGCTCATGCCCAGGATAGCGGGAGCAATTACATTATTTACATTATCGACAGCTTTCAGAACGCCTTTGCCACCATAGCGTTTTTTGTCGCCATCACGAAGCTCGATTGCTTCGTTTTCACCGGTAGAGGCACCAGAGGGAACAGCTGCACGGCCAAAAGCGCCGGAAGCCAAATGTACATCTACTTCAACAGTCGGGTTACCACGTGAATCAAGAACTTCTCGTCCTACTACTTTTACAATTTCCATACTTTTACTATTTGAGTTTTATCTTTCGTATAAATATAACAAAAGAGGACGAGGCTTTGTTGGGGAAAGGGGATCAATATTGTCTATCGCCCCATTTACAACGACATCGACAATTCGATCCGACATTCTAAAGCGTTCATAATGCGATAGAATGTTTATACATAACGAATCCCAAAAGGAAATGCCACCTCCCCTACTTTTTCCGAACAAAACTTTCCGGCTTTCAGATAAACGATTATCTTTGTTACACTATCCGGCATTGGATAGCGACCTAAAACCTGTCAAACTATGAAATCAGACATGTTTATTGATCCGAAATCGGATTACGCGTTTAAAAGGTTTTTCGGCACTGTGTCGAACAAGGAGCTTACAATCGGCTTCCTGAACAGCCTGCTTAACAAGGATATCAAAGATATCATATTCCACAACGTGGAAATGCAAGGCAACAATACTGATAGCAGGAAAGCTGTATTCGATTTGTTTTGTGAAGGATCGGATGGAGAGCTTTTCATTGTCGAAATCCAGAAAAAGAGACAAAAGTACTTCTCCGACCGTGTACTTTACTACGCTTCGTTTGTTATACAAATGCAGGCTGATATAGAAAGCGAGAAGTTCCGGTTGGCAAAGGAGGAGGAGAGAAGACGGTGGAACTATCATATCAACAAAGTGTATGTAGTCTGCTTTTTGGACTTCCGGCTCGATACGCGCTACACAGACAAATATCGTTGGGATGTCGTGCGCATGGACCGTGAACTGAAAATTCCGTTCAGCGAAACACTGAATGAGATCTACTTGGAGCTTCCAAAGTTCAACTTGAACTTTGAGGAATGCGATACGTTTTACAAAAAATTTTTATACACGATGAACAACATAGACATTATGGGACAGTTATCAAAAGAAACAATACAAAACGACAAACTCCTGCGAAAACTCAAAAGCGCTATCGAACTACAACGCATGAGCGCTAAAGAACGCTTAGCATACGAACTAAGCATTGCAGCCGAACGCGACCTGGCTGCCTGCATGGCTACAAGTTTTGAGGAGGGGGAGGAAAAAGGAATAGCTAAAGGCATCACCGAAGGAATGCGCAAAATCATCTTGAACATGAAGCAAGCAGGCATGGATCTTGCCACCATCGCCAAAACTGCGGGACTGCCGGAAAAAGAGGTAGAGGCGCTATTGAAATGAATTACAGCCTTGAAGGATCAAGAAGAACTGCAACGTAATCATATAACGAAGCCCTTGCAACCAAACGATTGCAGGGGCTTGTTTTTTGTCTGCCTCCGGTCTTCACAGAAGGAAGGGCAGAAGAACTTCTTATAATTTCATTAACTTTAGTATTAATATTCACCGCTTGTTCCCCCTCGCGGGGTAATTGGTCGCTCCCAAGTAACGGCTGCAAGGCCGGCTGTCCGGGAAATACCGCACGGTGATATTTAGAATTATTTGATTATAAAATGTCATATGTCTGTAAAGGCGGTACGTGAACCGCCCTTACGATAGACAGTATTGTTTTTTAGTATCAACCGTTATTTAACGATAGCCTTTACAGCTTCTTCACCTTCAACAGCTACAACTACGATACCCTGCGGAGCAGCGATTGTAGCGTTGTCAGAAGAAACAACCGTGTTAGCCACTACCTGGCCCAAGATGTTGCTGATGACAACTTTCTTGCCGGCAGCACCGGCAATTGTTACGTTGCCTTCGCCAGATACAACTTTAACTGTTGCAACTTCCACGTCCTCGTTAGCTGTTGCATCGCCTTCGCCCAATGTAACAACCAGAGCTTTTTCCACCTGATTTGTAAAGCCTAACTTACCGTTCAGGTTGTACAAATAATAATTCGGAGCAGAAATCGGTCTGATTACATAGCTGCTTTCAGAAGCCTTCATAATGTAGAACTTGAAGTTATCAACACCACCCAGGCATACATCTTCTTCTTCCTCTTCTGCAACCAAAACAGTCTCGCCGTTTACAGTCGTAGAGATTGTGTCAAGACCAGCCAATGTTGCCGGACGGAAAATAGCTTTCAAATCGCCATCACTTCCATCTACTTCTGTATAAGAACCTTCCAAAGCATAGTTTACATTATATACATAATCAGCCTTGTTAGCATCCCAATGAAGCATAGAATCCGTTGCGAAATACAAGAAGTCTCTTGCTTCTTCTTCACCATTACCTTTAGAGATATAGAAAGAATGGAAATCCTTGTCGATATCAGCTGTATCCAACCAGAATGTCATACCTTCGCCGATAATACCTTCCAAGATACCGTTCTTGTTCTGTTTCACAGCAACAGCACCTTCTTCGCTATTGAATGTAGCGTGACGTGCTACAGCTTCCAATGATTCAGAAAGAGCGTTAAAGTCAACCGTTACAGCTGAATAAGGAGCATTCAGTTCATCCAAAGTTGCAGAAGCAGCGTCAAAAACAGCAGTTGTTGTATTTACAGACCATTTGTTAGCATCATACTTAATCAGACCACTGTAATTTACTTCATCATTTCCAGCTGTAATATCAGTTTTGCCCAACTCAATCATAGCATACGTTCCATCTACATTTTTCTTGAAGAATACACGTTTGGCATCGTCTTTAGCAGTTGCAGCTTTATAATCACTAGTAACACCACCAAAATACTGCTTAGAATTATCGTTCTTCAAATTGTACAGCAAATAAGAAGTCGCAACGTTTACAACAGAGTCTTTCTGTTTTACATCTGTTCCGTCCAGATAAGCATATTTCATCTTATTTTTTACGCTTTCAGCCTTTTCAAACATCCACTGAACGCTATAAGCCGGATTGTTGATAGGAACAAAGTAAGGACTAGTACCTTTGTAAGCCATGTACAGCTTTTCAACCGTTACCGAACCAGTACCGTTGAATACCAATTCAGTCTGCTGGCTCAACTGTGCATCTGTCAATGCCAAGAAACCTTCGCTTTCAGTTGTCGGAGTCAGTTTGACAATCTGATATTTCCAGTTACTAATATCGGTCAAGTTCACAGAACCTGCAACAATACCTGTAACAGCAGTACCTGTGCTCAATGCAGCAGTACTGATTGCATATTCGCCAGCCTTGTCAGTCTTATACATGCTGACAGTGAAAGTCACGTTTGTTTCACGGTTTTTGAATTCGAAGTTACGTCCACTAACAGCAGAAACAACCCACTGAGCCAACGGAGCATTTACATCTACATCTTCCGGAGCTGCTACGGCTGCGCCGAATGCAGTACCATAAGTCGGGATCAAATATTTGCCATACAAAGATTTAGCGGCATCAGCAGTGTTAGCCGGCTTAGTTCCCAAGAAAGAGATGTTGTAGATAGCAGCATCGTCTGCTTTCAATACGTCAGCAGCAGCAGCCCAAGTGTTGCTTGTTGTCATAGCCAAAGACAGTTTGTCGGCGTTACCGGAACCAACAGTCGTGATATAAGTCTTGATACCACCTGTAGTCAAAGAGTAAGCACCTACAAACAAGTTTGAAGCAGCCGTGTTGTCATTACCTTCAACTTTAGCAGAAGCCAATGTAATCGTATATTCACCTTCTGCATTCTGAGGATCATCTTCTGAAACAGCAAAAACACCGTTCACGCTTGCAACTTTACCATCTTTCTTAACGTTGTTATCGGCCAACTTGTTACCTTTTACAGTTGTAAAGTCGTAACCTTCACCATCTGCAGCAACCAAGCCTGTGATACCAAAGTTCTTTTCCGGATTCAATACGATAAATGTGGCAGCTTCAACCTGTGCTTTTGTAAAGCCAGTTGCCAACAGTTTCTTACCGGCAGCGTCAGCTTTAACAAAATACATACCAGATGTTGCAGGAGTAGAAATTACACTTGTAGTCAATGCAGCATCTACAGTAGATGCATCTACAGCAATCATCTGATCTGCAAACGGATTGACATCCGGATCAGAAACTGCATTTGGGAATGCAAACTTGAAGCCTTGACCGGAAAGGTTGGCGTTCAAATCATCGACAGTGAGGTCTGTTTTAGCAACCCATGCTGTAGCTGCTGTTCCCGCAGCACTTACATCATATGTCGTAACGGCAGTTGAATTAACTTCAAATTGACCAGCCAAATTCAAAACTGAAAGTTTTGTAAAATCCAATCCTTTACCTTCTACAGTAAAGATGTTTGTAACAGTTGCAACATCTGTCACATTACCACTTAACGCATTACCATTTACTTTCGTCACATAAAACGGTTTTCCATTAGCTTTCAATGTAAACGTAGAAAAGTCACCAATTGCATTGTAAGCATAATCAGCAATTTCAAACAAAGCAGCATTTTCGATAGCAACATCACCTGTAGCATTATAAGTGGAAACAGACGTTCCATTTACTTTGTAAGTTTGATCTACTTTGATGAAACCATTTGTGTTACCTAAGTAGAACTTTGCACCATTCTGCAGATCACCTTTTGCGGCTTCCGCTGTAGGAGCAGCGTTTGCAGAACCAAACAACGCACCTACCATCAGTAAGCCCGCTGTCAAAAGAGTAGAAATTCTCTTGTTCATAATCTAAACTTTAATATTAATAATACAATAATTGAAATGTTCGTCCTATATATATGTACACGCGTTAATAATGTACACGTGTTAACTTTCGTATTTTGATAGCAAAAACGATCGTTTTTTTCGTCATTTTTTTCGCCTCTTTTTGGAGTTCGTGTTGAAAAGGTGGTTTTTTGTCCTTAAATTGCTATCTGATTGATAAGAAAGGATATAGAGATAAAATTTTTTTTCAGGAAAAGGGTTGTGGTTTTAAAAAGTATATGTATTTTTGTGGTGTAAAAATGACGAAAAGAAACGATCGTTTTTTTTCGTCATTTTTACATCCACCAAATAGCTCATCCACAGAGATTTATCCACAAAAATAGCATTCTAAAAATTCATTAATACCACTTTCGTTCAAAAATCGGTGCTTTTTAGGGAAAACCCCGATGCCTACTGTGTTTCGAAAGGGTGCTTGTCCGTCATTGACCCGATGCTTACCGGTCTGTTTTTTGAAGTTTTTCGGATTTTCAGTGAAAAACCTGCCAAAGTCCGCCAAGTCTGCCGGGGCCTTTTTAAATTTCGACGACCTGCTTTCCCCGTTCCGTCTTCCGGTAATAACCATTTCCTTCTGAGATGATTAGGTCATTTTTTTGCAGTTTCCGAAGGAATTTATCGACAGTCGATTCTGAAATTTCACGGACATTCGCTTCCTTGACCACGTCAATGCGTTTGAAAGAATCAAGAAGGGAGACAAACAAGTTGCGCAAATGGTGTGGAAACCGAAAGTGCACTTCCGACGAAGCACTCTGCAACGATGTAGCCACGACATAGGCATGTTGCAGACAAACCTTGCCGAGATGGAAGGCGGTGGCGAAATCATCGTCGCTGATCGTCCAGACACGCTCCGAGCAACCACTCTCGCCCTTGCGCAACGCGGTCAGTTGCATTCCTATGCGAAAAATAGCCAGACGATAGCGCAGGACCGTCGATTCCATGTCTTCGTTACCGAAAGAACGGACATTGTAGTACTCGCGCTCGAAAAAACGATCAAGGCGTTTACGTTGGGCATCACTAAATTTGACCCAGGTCGGAGAGTTGTCGAGAAAAACTCCGATATCGAGCACACGCTGCCCCCAACTTTCAAAATATTCGGATGCTGCCGGGCTATCGTCGGCCGAAGTCAACGGACGATAGGTCCCGCTTCCCGGTATGCGGTACATCAGAATACGGCTGAAGAGACCGTTTTCGGTCGAAGGGATCAGGCGGGGAAGCATGGCAGGAGTACCGCTCAGCAGTAGTGCCAAGTTGGGCCGTTTGACCATAAACGATCCGCTGCTTTTCGTCGAGCTGCCTACAGGTTCATGATGATACGACTTGTTCAGCACATCGTTATATTTGCCAAAATCCTGCGAGAACATGCTCAAGACCGTCTCCATCTCTGTATCGACCATGCAGGATGTGTAAGGATAGTTGGCTTCGAGCAGTTCCACGAGCCGGGCCTGCGTGACGTTACCCGTCAGCGCAAGGTTTCTCTGTTTCACCACCTTCGGCTTTGACGGAGCCGGACCGAGCGGCTGTTTAGAGGTCTGTTTCTGACGTTTATGCATCTTGTAGTTATCGTATGCTTCCTGCAACTCTTCATATTCTTCAACCTGGTGACGAGAATTGTCATAAATATACTGTTGCCAGGGTTCGAGCATCCGTTGCAGGGCAGCGATACGCCCTTTCCCACTTCCAGAACCGCCGGTTATGATCGAATAAAAGGCAGGTGTGTAATCGTGTTCGCCCAACGAACCTTTGACACCAGGAGACACGCTGCTCAGAAGCGTCAGCGAAGAAATCAGCAAAATGTCGCGATCCGTACGACTGTACGCACATTTCAATATGTCCGTAAGAAGAGGTGGTAAGTGATCGTAGATATTCTCGTCAAAGCAAGGAAGAAGGGTGTTATCCAGCTCTATATCATCACATTCGCCGTATTCTGCATCCTTTTGTGCCATTTTGGGAAAGGGGGTGGCAGACTTGGCAGATTTGGCAGACTTCGGGACGGAACTGGTCCCGTCCGGACGGAACGCACAGCTCCCATGCGAGGCACTGTAGCGTCGGTAGATGTCGTTTACTGTTGTCTCGACCTCGGCAGCCGGAAAGTCGGCCGAACCGTAGCGGCGGACACACTCACTGACACCGTCGTAGAGAGAAAAGCCTGCATTGTTCAAGACAGAGGACAGCTTTACAAGATAGGAATGACGGTTACCGGCAACAAAAGTATTGCTTTGTTCATACTTGTCAATGTAGTTCGAAAGCCGCGTGCCGGAGCACACGCTTCCGGAGGAATGTCCGGAAGCGGCCTGAGGCTCCGGGTCAGCAACGGGGATTTCGATCGCTTCAGATTCTTCCTTATAAAAAGCGTTCGGATCATGGCCGGCGAAACAGCCACGGTTCGGATCTTTTCCACTGATGTCCACCTTCACGCCCGGAAGATCCACTTCGACACGGTGTTTGACGATTTCAAAGGCCAAGTTATGATTTTTCAAATCACTGTCGACCATTATGAAGAGCTTGACGCCGGTCCCGGAAGGGCTGACATGACCGGCTTTCACATACGGGAACTCAGCCGCCCGGCGGAGCAATTCAAGGACGGGTATAGGCGAATCGTCTATATCGATCACTATGCAAGCACTATAGCGCGCCATGTGTTCCAACTTACGACCTCCTTCCATCACGCCGCCGGCGACATAGAGGGGCAGTTTTTTCTTGTAAGCATCAGCTTCATCCTTCTTGCCGGCTTTGATAAGCCCACGCAGATAGGCGATCGGTCTCGCATACTCACCACTCTTCACCTTACCGATGTACTGATTCAAGGTCATCAAACTGGCGCTCCCTGTCTGGAACGCAGAGTCGAAGTAAGTACCTTCGACTTCTTTTTGTATTACCATACTATTGTGTATTAAATGAAAGGCTACAGTTCCCGCAGGAACGCTTCGTGCGGCTCTTTCGGTTGTTTATTCTTTCTAAGGTTCCCCCAAGTGCTCAACCAGGCAGGCGACCTGCTTCGGCGTATAAAGTTTCTGGAATTTCACCCATCCCGCAGCCAAAAGTTTTTCTTTCAGACCACGCGAAGTCCGTATCCATACCCACATCCTTTTATAGGCAGTCTCAGGGGGAGATTCCGGGAAATAAAGGAGCGCGAATTCGGTAACACCCATGGCTCCTTTTGCCGATATAAGCTCTATTTTTTTATCATTCATAATAATTTTGATTTAAACATTCTAATACATTATAAATGTACGACATTTTTTGGTACCATGCAAGGAATCCGACAATTATTTTACAAAAAAAACAAGAAATACCGCCAAAACCTCAGCTAACCGTATATACCTTTCCCGCCAGACCTCAGGACACCGTATCTTTGTAATGTAGTAAATCACTAACCCTTAATCTATTAATCGTATGTCAGTAAAGTACAAACTTGTTTTAAAAAAAGACTTGACCAAAGGTGCGGCAATCGATGCCAAGCGGTATTATGCCTCGGCCAATGTCACTGGTATGATGGATTTCGACACGATCTGCGATGTGGTGGCAGACCGTTCAACAGCCAGCGACGGTGACGTGGCTCTCGTCTTGTTGGGACTGATCCGTTGCATGCAAGAAGCGTTGTTGCGTGGAGAAGTGGTCCAATTGGGTGCATTGGGCAACTTCCGGCTCTCACTCGGAAGCTCCGGAGTGGTAAATGCGGATGATTTTCACGCATCATTGATCAGGAAGCCGCGAATAATCTATTCTCCGGGAGTTAAGCTGCGCGAAATGATCGCCAAAGTGAGTATTGAACGTATTGGACAAGAGACAGATAAGTCCAATGCAGGTGGTGAAGATGACAGACCAGGAGAATTATGAAACCAGCGCAAATCAACTTCGTAAAAGAATGCCTACCGGCAGCTGTGTCGGCAGGAGCCGCCTTCAACCTGAATCCGCTGGTCATTCTGGCACAGGCGGCATTTGAAAGCGGCTGGGGAACGAGCAATCTGGCAAAGGAGTGCCGAAACTATTTCGGACTGACCGCCTATGGATGCAGCAACGCTTATTGGCATGGTGGGAAAACTACCGTAAAGGCATCCTCCTATCCATTGAATTTCCGACGCTACGACACACGAGAGAATTCCTTCCTCGATTTCGCCCGCTTGATACGGAACAATTATCGCTCCGCTTGGCAGGTAAGCAACGACCCGCAGGCCTATGCAAAGGAGATCGCCTACAGTCCTTACATCAGCGAACTGAACGGCGATAATCGGGAAACGTACCGGCACAGTATCATCCAGATCACACAAACGATACAGGCGGTGATGGCGTTAATCGGAGAATAACGGTTCAACCGTATGCCATACCAAACAACCACCCCATAGGGAGGGGTCAAAACTATCCTGTTCCCGCGCTTGACACGGGATCGCATTAAAACCGACGCTACAAAAATCTGATTGATAAGGTCCGTCTTTTTGCGACCCCGCATCAAGTGCAATGTATTATTAACTCTAAACGACTATCCATCATGAAAAAGATCAGAAAGGTTCTTGAATTTATCTTGGCTTTGTTGAATTTTTTGTTCCACTTTAAACCTGTACCGGATGAGACACCTCCCATCAGCCCTGAAAGTTTTCCTCTCCCTGATTATCAGGATCTTGAAAAGAGGAATGAACCTCTATTTGAGACTGTCTGTTAGGGTCAGGCTCTGGTAAAACGCAAAAAGCCCGTCTGCGAAAGGCAGACAGGCTTTTTTTATTTGTTTGTTGAATAAGCCGGAATTTATTCAGCAGCTTTTTCTTCTGCAACCGGTGCTTCTGCAACAGGAGCTTCTGTTTCAGCAGCAGCTGTAGACTTTTTACGAGAACGTCTTGTCTTAGTCGCTTTCTTAGCTGTAGCTGTCTTCAACATGTTTTCGTTGTAATCAACCAGTTCAATGAAGCACATGGCTGCGTTATCACCCAGACGGTTACCAGTCTTCAGGATACGAGTGTAACCACCCGGACGGTCACCGATCTTCTGAGATACTTCCTTGAACAATTCTGTTACAGCATATTTGTCTTGCAAATTGCTGAATACCACACGTCTTGAGTGAGTTGTATCCTCTTTAGACTTAGTGATAAGCGGTTCTACGAACTTACGGAGCGCTTTAGCTTTAGCAACAGTCGTAAAGATTCTCTTATGCTTGATAAGAGAACATGCCATGTTTGAAAGCATTGCGTTACGGTGAGTGTTCGTACGACCTAAATGATTTATTTTCTTATTGTGTCTCATCGCTATACTTACTCTTTATCTAATTTATATTTAGTGATATCCATACCGAATGAAAGGTTCAGACTCTCAAGCAGTTCATCAAGTTCTGTAAGTGACTTCTTACCGAAGTTACGGAATTTCAACAAGTCATTCTTGTTGAATTTAACCAGTTCACCTAATGTTTCAACATCTGCGGCCTTCAAGCAATTCAATGCGCGAACGGAAAGATCCATATCCGAGAGCTTGCTCTTCAGCAACTGACGCATGTGAAGCACTTCTTCATCGAATTCCTCATTACCGTCAGTGTCAACTGTCTCGATAGCAATCTTTTCATCTGAGAACAACATGAAATGGTGAATCAGAATCTTAGCTGCTTCTTTTAACGCTTCCTTCGGATGAATAGAACCATCAGTGGCTATTTCAAGAACCAACTTTTCGTAGTCCGTCTTTTGCTCAACACGGAAGTTCTCGATCGAATACTTAACGTTGCGAATAGGTGTGTAAATAGAGTCGATTGCAATCACGTGCATGTCTGCATTCGGATCTCTGTTTTCATCAGCGGGAACATATCCGCGACCTTTGTTAATCGTCAGCTCGATCTGGAAACCTGCGTTCGGATCCAAACGACAAATAACCAACTCAGGATTCAATACCTCGAATCCGGTCAGCTGTTTACCAATATCACCGGCTTTGAACACTTCCGAACCCGAAACAGTAATACTTACTTTTTCATTCTCTATGTCGTCTACAATATGCTTGAACCGTACTTGTTTCAGATTCAAGATAATGTTTGTCACATCCTCGATAACACCGGGGATTGTACCAAATTCATGGTCAACCCCTTCGATTTTAATGGATGTAATAGCAAAACCTTCAAGTGACGACAGGAGAATACGGCGCAGAGCATTACCTATAGTAATACCATAGCCGGGTTCCAACGGACGAAATTCAAACTTTCCGAAGAAATTGTCCGCTTCCAACATTAATACTTT